>BNJU01001983.1_pt1 | contig 144853 bp, 229 predicted proteins | sample 8539281 | NCBI WGS metagenome assembly BNJU01 (sample SAMD00202456, study PRJDB9452) | human saliva metagenome | isolation source: human saliva | place: Japan
AGGAATTGAAGTTAAATTAGATGCTAAAAATTTGTAATTAAGAAGGAGGGATTCGTCATGTTGGTATTCCAAATGCGTAATGTAGATAAAATGCATCTACTGTTTTGAAACAGACGACAGTGATTACACAGATAACAAATACGTTGGGATTAATTCCTACCAGTGACTAATCTTATGACTTTTTAAACAGATAACTAAAATTACAAACAACATGTTTAACTTTGATTTGTTTATAGATGTAATCTACTTCAGGAGGATTACATAAGAACAAAATATAAAAATATTTCAAAACTTTTAACGAGTGAAAAAGTACTCAACCAAATAATAAAACAATTGAATTTAAAAGAAACCGATACCGTTTATGCAGTGAACAGGTAAGTAAGTATTAACGACGAAAACTGGCTAAAATAGTAAACAGGTAACGTCTATTGAATTAGACAGTATTCATCAATTGATATCGTCAGAAAAATTAAAGACTGATACTCGTGTCACTTTAATTCACCAGATATTCTACAGTTTCCAATCCTAACAAACAGAGGTATAAAATTGTTGGGAGTATTCCTACCATTTTAAAGCACAAATTATTAAAAAGTGGTTTTTGAGCCAAAGTCGTGACATCTGACTCTGATTGTTGATGTTAGAAGGATCAGTGTATACTTTGATATTCACCGAACACTAGGGCTCTGTGCACACTCAAGTCTCGATTCAGCAATTCGTTACAGCTGCGAATGCTCATCCTAAACCAAAGCAAACAGTGTCTTAATAAAACTTACCCGCATACCACAGATGTTCGAGATAAATATTGGAGTTATATCGTACTTTTGTTTCAAAATAATCAATCGAGAATATCGTCAACTGTTTACTGCAAAATCAGTTTCATCAAGCAATGATACACGCCAGTAAACAATTGGTACCGTTACTTATGAGCAAAGTATTGTCATTTTTAATAGTTATCTATTATTTAACGGGAGGAAATAATTCTGTAGTCGCTTTTGTAAATTTGGAAAGTTACACGTTACTAAAGGGAATGTGATAAATTATTAGGTATACTACGACAGCTTCCAAGAAGCTAAAGAGGTCCCTAGCGCCTACGGGGAATTTGTATCGATAAGGAATAGATTTAAAAATTTCGCTGTTATTTTGTACAATAAGGATAAATTTGAATGGTACCATAAACGACCGTTTATGTCACCTTTCATTTTCACTGCTTTTTCTAAATGTTTTTAGTAAATCAAGTACCAAAATCCGTTCCTTTTTCATAGTTCCTATATAGTTATACTTAATGAGTTATGGTACATTTAAATTATAAAATTAAGGAGGTTTTTATGATTTTGGCTATGCTCGAGTGAGTACGGATGATCAAAATCTTAGTTTACAAAATTGATGCACTTACTCATTATGGAATTGATAAATTATTTCAAGAAAAAGTAACTGGTGCGAAAAAAGACCGACCGCAATTAGAAGAAATGATCAACCTACTACGTGAAGGAGATTCTGTTGTCATTTACAAGTTAGATCGAATTTCACGATCAACCAAACATTTGATTGAACTTTCTGAATTATTTGAAGAACTTAGTGTCAATTTTATATCTATTCAAGATAACGTAGATACTTTCAACGTCTATGGAAGATTCTTTTTCCGAGTTATGGCTGGTTTTAGCAGAACTGGAACGGGATATTATTATTGAACGAACTAACTCTGGTCTTAAGGCAGCCAGAGTCCGAGGAAAAAGGGGCCGTCCAAGTAAAGGTAAGCTATCAATTGATTTAGCTTTAAAAATGTATGACAGCAAAGTATGGTCTACTCGTCAAATTCTTGATGCCCTCTAAAATTAGCAAACAAATCTTTTACCGTTACCTCAATAAAAAGGAATGCTAAGATATGGCTATGAAAAAGAAATTTAACTACTTCACAAAGCGTGAACAACTCTTTCTGTAGACCACTTATCATGAAGAGGATTTGAAAGCGTATTTTTAGTTTTTCTGATTATGATCTGGAGGTTGTTAATCAACACCGTGAAAGGTCAATAAACTAGGATTTGCGATACAACTTTGTTTGGCCCGGTATCCTGGGTGTTCTTTAAGTAATTGGCCGATTAAATCAACCAGACTAACTTCTTATGTGAGTCGACAGCTCCATCTTGATGCAATTGATTTAAATTCATGTGATCATAGAAATACACGTGCAAATCACTTCAACGAGATCTTAGAAGTATTCAACTATCATCGATTCAGTAGTGCTAATACACAAAAACAGTTAATAGAATATTTATTGAACTAGCTTTTAGAAAATGATGACTCATCTCATCTAATGAAAACAATTGATTTCTTAACTCGAAAAGAATTATCCATCTATAGCTACACCTGAAGACATTATCAGCCGCTGTCGAGATAAAAGCGAAAAGCAACTTATTTTCAATATTACTCTGTTCATTAACAGATATACAAATTGAAAAACTAGAGAGTTTGTTTCAAATTTATGAAGAGACGAAAATAACTAAACTCGCTTGACTAAAAGACATTCCAGGTAAGGCAAATCCAGAAAGCTTTATGAGTAGTTGTAAAAAAGTGGAAGTGATTGCTTCCATGGGACTCGGGACAATTAATGTCTCCCATATTAATCGGAACAGGTTTCTTCAGCTAGCTAGACTAGGGGAAAATTATGATGCATATGACTTCTCCCGTTTTGAGCTTGAAAAAAGATACTCTTTACTTATTGCTTTTTTAGTCAATCATCATCAATATCTGATCGATCAACTGATTGAGATTAATGACCGCATTTTAGCAAGTATTAAACGCAAAGGGACACGTGATTCACAAGAACAGTTAAAAGAAAAAGGAAAATTGGCTACTAAAAAATTGGAACATTATGCTTCTTTAATTGATGCTCTTCACTTTGCAAAAGATAATGATAGTAATCCTTTTGACGAAATTGAACGAATCATGCCTTGGGAAGATTTAGTACAAGATGGAGAAGAAGCTAAAAAAATTACAGGTAATAAAAATCATGGCTATTTAGAAATGGTTCGAAATAAAGCTAATTACCTCCGAAGATACACGCCAATGTTATTGAGGACCCTTTCGTTCAAAGCAACTCCGGCAGCAAATCCAGTCCTCATGGCCCTAACTCAACTAACTGATTTACACAATAGTGGTAAAAGAAAAATACCGGCAGATACTTCTACTGATTTTGTGAGTAAAAAATGGAAAAGCCTTGTTCGGCCAGAAGAGGGGAAAATAGATCGGTCTTACTATGAGTTAGTAGCTTTCACCGAGCTAAAGAACAATATTCGATCAGGAGATATTTCAGTTGAAGGAAGTATGATCCATCGAAATATTGATGATTACTTAGTTGATTTATCTGCTTGTATTGATTCAGAAACTATTCCAGACACGTTTGAGGACTATTTTAAAGGATCGAGAAATAATTTTAGATTTTACAGCTCAATTTTTATTCGACAGTTGATAAGAGAATTTCAAGAGCAAACCTTAAAAAGTTGGAAAAAGTTACACCTAGCGAAGCAGAAATATATAGAAAAAAACTTTATTCAATAATTCCTAAGATAAGGCTTAGTGATCTTTTAATTGAGGTGGACAGTTGGACCAACTTTTCACAAGAATTTAGTCATGATTCTACAGGGAAACCGCCGAGTGAACAAGAAAGAAAAATTATTTTTGCTGCTTTGCTGGGTTTAGGGATGAATATTGGTCTTGAAAAAATGGCCCAATCAACTCCTGGAATTTCTTATTCTCAGTTAGCCAATGCCAAACAATGGCGCTTTTATAAAGAAGCTCTGACTCGTGCTCAATCTGTTTTGGTTAATTATCAGTTAAAGCTTCCTGTTGCAGACTTTTGGGGTGAAGGAAAAACCACTGCTTCAGACGGAATGCGCGTCCCAGTGGGCGTCTCAGCTCTAAAATCCGATGTTAATCCACATTACAAAAGTATGGAAAAAGGAGCTACCATGATTCGATCAATAAATGATAGGCATACGACTCATCATATCGAGGTTGCTTCAACTAATACAAGGGAAGCTACTCATACCCTTGATGGCCTACTTTATCATGAAACAGATCTAGATATTGAGGAACATTTTACTGATACAAATGGGTATTCTGATCAGGTGTTTGGAATGACCGCATTACTAGGCTTTGATTTTGAACCTCGCATCAGAAATATAAAAAAATCACAATTATTTTCTATCAGATCACCTTCCTACTACCCTAACTTATCAGAAGATATAAGCGGAAAAATCAATGTAAAAATTATTGAAGAAAACTATGATGAAATTAAACGAATCGCCTATTCGATTCAAACAGGAAAAGTATCTAGTTCTTTACTATTAGGAAAGCTAGGCTCATACGCACGTAAGAATAGAGTAGCTCTTGCACTGAGAGAACTAGGTCGCATTGAAAAGGGCATTTTATGATAGATTATATTACAGATAGTGAGCTACGGCGAGGATCACTCATGGACTAAATAAGACAGAAGCGATTAATGCTTTTTAGCTAGAGAACTATTTTTGGGCGACGCGGAAGATTTATGGAGCGCGATGATTCGCCGACAACTTCAAAGTGCTAGATGCGCTTAATGTGTTAATAAATGCAATAAGTATATGGAACGCCGTCTGCTTCACAAGACAGCTTTATAATCATCTCGTCAAAATAGATCCCAGAAGTAACTAAGTTATGAAGCATGTATCTCCTATTAATTGGGAGCATATCACTTTTTCTTGGAGAGTATAAATTTGACTTGTTATCTCTTCCTAAACACTTAGAGAAATTGAATATAAAAATAAATAGGCCTTGAAAACATTGAGTTGTGGGAATTTGTATCCCTTATCGATCAAATTCCCACTAAGCGCTCAGGACCCCAGGTAAGAAAAAATTCATCAACGGAAACATGAAGTAACGATACAAGGTCATAAAGAACTTGTATGCTGGGGTGTTGCCCTTTATTTCTCAATATTAGTTAAGTACCGTGGGTCACTCTCAATCAATGCTCCCCGTGTTCACGAGTTAAACCTCGTTTCAATCGAAACTTCTTTAATGGCTACAAACCAAAGGCTCTAAAAATCATATTTATCTTCTTTTACGCATAGTAGACCACCTCTATACATTTTATTGTTCCTACTGAATTAAAAAGCAGGTATAGAAAAACGTGTTATATGGTTTATAGGTTTATATTTATAAAAAGCACTACTAAACGCCAATAAAAAACCGTTATATGGTAGTGCTATTTACGCTGTTAAAATATTGTATATTACTTCCAAATGGCGGTTTGTTGGAGGTCAACGTCGCCATGAAGTACATCATATACAATAAATTTCCTTACATTGGGTTCTTGTCAAAAAGTCGTCTATCTGCAATAGATAAAGTACGTCCACCAATGTGGTTTTATAAATCATATAGATAGAATAACAGAAGCATGTAAACAGAGAAATAAATCTGTTTATATGCTTTTTTGGCTATTCAGAACTTTTTTACAAAGTTTATTTATCAGTAATGCAACAAATCCCCCTTTCACATTGGGACTAAGAGTGAAAAGGAGATAAACGACAAGGCTCACTTCCTTTCCTAGACAGAAAGGGGGTGAGAAACATGAAAACCATCTTCTTTTTCAGACCACAATAGAAAATCAGTTTGACTATATCTGTAAACGTGCTATGGAAGACGAGCGAAAAGAATTATATGCTTTTATCTTTCAAGGATTGCAAAGCGTGAGGTGTCCTTTTCGGATGTTGGCGATTATCTTGTTAGCCAGTTTGCGACAACAGATAACTATTCAACTGACTTTCAGATTTTTACACTCAATGGGTTATCAGTAGGCGTTGAAAATGATTTGTTGAGTGAAGCATTACGTGAGTTGCCGAGACAAGAAACGTGAAATTCTACTGCTGTTTTTACTTATGGACATGAGCGATTCAGAAATTGCAGACCTGTTGAAATTGAACCGTTCTACTGTCTATCGGCATAGAACCAGTGGACTAGCCTATTAAAAAGTTTATGGAGGAATTTTGAAGAATGAAAACACAATATCCTATGATTCCCTTTCTCTCATTGTAAAGGCAACAGATGGCGATACTGAAGCGATTAACCAGATTCTACATCATTACAGAGGGTACATAACGAAGCGTTCCCTACGACTTATGAAAGATGAATATGGCAATCAAAGTATGGTCGTTGATGAAGTCTTACGTGGAAGAATGGAAACCAGACTGATTACAAAGATTTTGTCATTTGAAATTAAGTAATATCCTCTTCCTTTCGTGGAAGCGTGCTAAACCATTCCACGCTTCCCGAACAGGGAGGTTTGTTATTCCACCAAAGCATATTGAGCTTTCAATGTGTTTTGATAGGCTAACGAGCCATTGTTCTTTGAAAACTGAATAAAAGTAATCGAATACGTTTCGATAAGAAAAAGAGCCAACGGAACTAACTGCCATGACCTATCTTATAAAGATAGCGAGCGATTCATGTTAGTGATCCGAGAAGCAATCTTTAGCAGGATTGCCTGCAACGACATTCTTATCGTGATAATGATACTCCCATACAGTCAATAGTCCGAGCGTGATAAAACCGTCGCAGGCAATGAGTATGGCTACATGAGAACCATGCAGGGGTGGAACTCCCGTGAGCTTTGCTAAAGCTGTTCGATTGCTGGTAAAACAACTTTTATGAAATCCAAATAAGTGATTTGGAAAGGAGGATTTTATGAAGCAGACTGACATTCCTATTTGGGAACGTTATACCCTAACCATTGAAGAAGCGTCAAAATATTTTCGTATTGGCGAAAACAAGCTACGACGCTTGGCAGAGGAAAATAAAAATGCAAATTGGCTGATTATGAATGGCAATCGTATTCAGATTAAACGAAAACAATTTGAAAAAATTATAGATACATTGGACGCAATCTAGCGTCGCCAAAGGGTCTTGTATATGATAAAATAGTATTAAGTCGTATCAAGGCTCTTTCCATAAAGGAAAGGAGCAAATGCCATGTCAGAAAAAAGACGTGACAATAAAGGTCGAATCTTAAAGACTGGAGAGAGCCAACGAAAAGACGGAAGATACTTATACAAATATATAGATTCATTTGGAGAACCGCAATTTGTTTACTCGTGGAAACTTGTGGCTACAGACCGAGTACCAGCAGGAAAGCGTGATTGTATCTCACTTAGAGAGAAAATCGCAGAGTTACAGAAAGACATTCATGATGGTATTGATGTTGTAGGAAAGAAAATGACACTCTGCCAGCTTTACGCAAAACAGAACGCTCAAAGACCAAAGGTTAGAAAAAACACTGAAACTGGACGCAAATATCTTATGGATATTTTGAAGAAAGACAAGTTAGGTGTAAGAAGTATTGACAGTATTAAGCCATCAGACGCTAAAGAATGGGCTATTAGAATGAGTGAAAATGGTTATGCTTATCAAACCATCAATAACTACAAACGTTCTTTAAAGGCTTCATTCTATATTGCTATACAAGATGATTGTGTTCGGAAGAATCCATTTGACTTTCAACTGAAAGCAGTTCTTGATGATGATACTGTCCCTAAGACCGTACTAACAGAAGAACAGGAAGAAAAACTGTTAGCCTTTGCAAAAGCTGATAAAACCTACAGCAAAAATTATGATGAAATTCTGATACTCTTAAAAACAGGTCTTCGTATTTCAGAGTTTGGTGGTTTGACACTTCCAGATTTAGATTTTGAGAATCGTCTTGTCAATATAGACCATCAGCTATTGAGAGATACTGAAATTGGGTACTACATTGAAACACCAAAGACCAAAAGTGGCGAACGTCAAGTTCCTATGGTTGAAGAAGCCTATCAAGCATTTAAGCGAGTGTTAGCGAATCGAAAGAATGATAAGCGTGTTGAGATTGATGGATATAGTGATTTCCTCTTTCTTAATAGAAAGAACTATCCAAAAGTGGCAAGTGATTACAACGGTATGTTGAAAAACCTTGTCAAGAAATACAATAAATATCATGAGGATAAGCTACCCCATATCACTCCACACATTTTGCGTCATACGTTCTGCACTAACTATGCAAATGCAGGAATGAACCCAAAAGCATTGCAGTACATTATGGGGCATGCGAATATAAACATGACGCTGAACTATTACGCGTACATGCTACATTCGGATTCTGCTATGGCGAGATGAACCGCTTGGAAAAGAAACAGCAGGAACGTCTTGTTGTAGTAGTACAGATGAATTTACTACTAATTTACCACTTCTGACAGTCAATTCATGAGGAAATATATAGAAACGTGAGTATCTTCCATCAGTAAAAATGCTCAAAGCCCTTTTTAGAATAAGGATTTGTGAGCATTTAATGAGATTTAAAAAGGATAATTAGAAATCTATGTTTTTGTTTAAATATAAAAATTGTATTTTTCATGTCTACTCCCATACCACTATTTTTATTCTACTAATCAACGATTTTTCTTTTATTCTCATTTCTTTTTCTTTCCAAAACAAGAATATTCTCTATATTTTTGTTTGCGGAAACATATCCACCCCTTGACTGACGGTTATGCTGTAATGACTTTTTAAAATTTGAATATCCCTTGCTTGCGTATTTGGATCACAAGAAATATAAATAATCTTCGGAATCTTCAATTGATCTAAATAGGTCATAAAACATGAGTCCCATCCCACTTCTTGGCGGATCTCAAAAATAAGACATCTGCTTGAATCTTATGTCGAGGAATCACCTCTTCCACCCTTCCTTGCAAAAATTGCACATTTTGAATCTGATTCACCTTTTTATTTTCATTGGCATCAAAAACCGCTTGTGGATTCAGCTCAATACCAATCACCGATTGAACATGTCTAGCCAATAATAAGGAAATCGTCCCCGTCCCTGAGCAGGCATCTACCACTTTCATTTCTTTCTTTAGGTTAGCCAGTTCAATAGCTCTTTGATACAAACGATAAGCCTGTTTCGGATTCACTTGATAAAAAGAATGTGAAGAAATGCGAAAAAGAAAGACCATCTATTTTATCCATCAAATAGCCTTTTTCCATACACCACTCTTTCTTGTTCTCCTAAGACAATCGAAGTCTTTCGAGATTGTAATTTAAAATCACTGTTTCAATTTCAGGATGTTTTTCAAAGCAAGATCTTGACCAATTTTTTAGAGCCCGGAAATTTCTTTTCTCCTAAAACAAGTACCATCATCACTTTTTCATCTTTAGAAGAAATACGAAGATACACATGACGTAAAAGACCCTTTCTTCGATCTTCTTGATAAACGGATAAATGAAAATCATTCGCCAATTCACATAACGTCCTTAAAATCTCATTCTCTTTTTTATGTTGAATAAGACAATCCCCGGAATTCACTAAACGATGATTATGGTAACCATACAAACCTAAGAAGATACCTTGGGCATTTTTTCCAAATGTCGCATAAATTTTATGACGGTAGTGATCCGGGTTTTTATCTTTTAACATTGGTAAAACTGTTTCTTTTGGGAACAATTTTTCTAAAACGGCTTGTTTCCAACGAATTTGGTTGGCATAAGGTTGTTCCAACATTGAACATCCTCCACAACGCCGATACACTCGACACTGCATCTAATGCCACTCCAATAGACTTTTTAAAACACAAGCCCCTGTTTTTTCTAACACGGAAGCTGATTGATGACCCTGAGCAATCAAATAGATACGATCAATCCCTATAGCTTTCGCCACTTCATAATCATGATCTGTATCACCCAAATAGGTACAATCTTCCGGATTAATTTGGTTGTTTTCCATCCAATTCACAGCTCGTTGTACCTTGGAGTGTGCTAAATTATCTTGAATACCAATAATTTCTTCAAAGAAAGAATCAATATTTAAATGTTTCACTTGTTTATCCAATTCACTTTGTTGCGTAGCGGAAAGAATCACTGGCGATAGCCTTCTTTTTGGAAATTGTTTTACTCTATCTTGGAAACCTAGACATAAATCCATCTGTTGATACCCTTGATCAAATCGTTTTTGAAATTCATAAGAAATCTGTTCATAGGATACTTTTGTCAAATCATATCCCATTTTTGATAGTAATGAATCACTGGAAAACAAAAAATTTTCCTGATAAATTTCTTTTGTGATAAAAAGGAACTTGTAGTTCAATCTTTTTACCATTTGATTTTTCAATATCAATGCATAATTGAACATCATCAATAATTGTTCCATTAAGTCCCATATCATGGTTTTTCATGTGTTTATTGTACTAAAAGAAAAAGAAAGTGAATGTTTCACTTTCTAACTTTCCTGTATCAACTCTTCTCCGATTTCATAGACATTGCCGCTCCAACGGTCAAACAAAGATCCCCTTCTTGTAATTGTTTCTTTAGTAATCCTCACTTTCACAAAACTTCCTAAGCTAACCGCATTCCCTTTTAATTCATTGATCCGCTTAGCCAATAGGTCTGAAGAAATACTTCCATCATCTATTTCTCTGGCACGCATAGATGGGGAGCCAAAACCATTTGATCCACTTGACTGAGTACTTCCGCAAATTCCTCAAACAAAAACTTAGTACGACTATAGGTATGTGGTTTGGAAAACCATGATCAAACGTTGATGCGGATAATCCTTCGCCATATTCAAAGTAGCTTGTATTTCTTGTGGATGATGAGCATAATCATCCACTATTTCTGCCCCTTGATAAAAACCCTTCTTTTCAAAGCGACGATCAGCTCCTTCAAACTCCTTAAGTCCCTGTTGAATAGCTTCAAATGGAACTCCGAAGGAAATCGCCACTCCGATAGCCGCTAAAGCATTCGTTATATTGTGCTTTCCACCTGTTGGTAATTCAATGGATCCTAACCGTTCATCTCTCATCCAAACTTCAAACTGATTTCCGCCATGACGTAAAATGTTGGATGTTTTTAGCACATAAGTCACCTTTATTCAAAACCAAATTGAATCACTTGACCATGATACCCGTCTACTATTTCTTCCACATGATCTATTTGAGAATGAATGATGAGTGCTCCTTCAGAAGAAGTGTTTAACACGAACTGATGAAAAGAATTCCGAATATCTTGAAGATCTTTAAAGAAATCCAAATGGTCTTCTTCAATATTTAAAATAATTGAAGCTAATGGTCTTAGTGCTAAAAAGGAATTGGTATATTCACAAGCTTCTGCCAAAAAGCTTCACTATGACCAATCCGAACATTCCCATGAATTTTGAAATGAGCTCCAATGGAAATAGTCGGATCTAAGTCAGCCGCCAAAAATATAACTCAACATGGCTGTGGTGGTGGTTTTTCCATGTGTTCCGGCAATAGCGATGGAGTTATGATAATGTTCCATCACTTCTGCTAATAAATCTTTTTCGATTCATTAAAAGGAATATTTAATTTCATCGCTTGTTGATATTCCGGATTATCAGGATGAATCGCCGCTGTATAAACCATCAATTTATACTTATTATGATATTTTCCTTTTGACCAATCAAAATTGTAGCTCCCTCTTTTCTAACAGTTCGGTATTTGCTGAAACATGAGCATCAGAACCGGCTGACTAAAACCTCGATCCATTAAAATATGAGGCTAGACCGGACATAGAAACACCCTCAATTCCAATGAAATAAAACCGATGTTGGTTGATCAAATTGAATTTTCATGATAGAACACCTCTTTTTTTCTTTATTAGTTTAACACAATTGAGTAAAAGGATTCAGGAGGACATTGGCTCATCTTTCTTTCAAATCAATCCAATACCGTTGTTCCAAATGATCGTCCCACCACGATCTCATTTTTCCAAAACGCCACCATTTTTACAATGGATTTTGCAGAACCGATATTATCTTTACGACAACACATTAAAACTCTCTCAATACCCAATTTTCGACATTCTTGTAGCGCTAAACCTATCATCGCTGTCGCATAACCCTTTCTTCTTTCACTTGGTCGAATCCCATCTCCAATATGACCGCTTGTTTTTTAACAATTCCTCATTCAAATAATGTCGGATATTCACAGCCCCAACCAAAAATATTTCGTTCAAGATCCAAACAGAAAAAAGTGGTTGTCGGCACTCGATTCTCTTTTTCACCTTCTTTATAGTCTAAATGTTCGACATAATAGTCAAAATCATGATCATCATTTCTAAAAGATAGCCCAAGGAGAATGATTGGTATGATTTTTCAATATCCTCTCGCCATTTCTTGAAGCATATCTTTTTAACTGTTTTTGATGTTGTTTATCTAACTTTATTAATTGAATATTCATACACTACCCCTTTCTCTATCAATAATAGATTTTAATACCATACCTCAAATACCTTACTTTTTACAATCGATATCTTTTTGCACTTTTTATTCGGTGTAGTGAAAATACCGGATCCAAAAAGAAATACCAGCTAAAGTAAGAGCCATGCCTAACCCTGTATAAAAAGACTGCAATAAACTCTATTGAAACCATTTTTAGAAGTGCGTAACCAAATACCACCACTCATCATAACAATCATCATTACGTAGTCTTTAACACCAAAGAAATGCCAAAACGGTTTTTACCGGATCCTCATACTTTTGAATGCGTTTTTAAGTGTTTCAAGCTGATCTTATAAAAACATGGTTCCAAAAGCCAGCAAAGACAACCAAAGATAAAAGAAAGTATAAAAAGAGAAATCGTATTCAAAAAGGATATAAGAAACAATACCCATCCTGGATACATTGATTCCTGCTATGATCCAAACCATCCCTGCCAAGGCTAAAAGAGATCTTTTTTTAACATGATATAAGGATATATTTTTCATAAAGCTCCTTTTCTTTCGTGATAAACACCGATAACTGATATATGATTTTTAAGCTGTTTCTTTTTGTGTTTTTAAGCGATATAAACAGTAACACAATACCCAGTGCTGTCAAAATATGCCCTATTCCGGATATGCCCGAAATAACTACGTTCATTTTAGAAGATACTGCCACGTCAAGAACTTCCAGAATTCCACGAACTACCATCATCATAACAGTTAAAGGAACACCCGTGTTATAAATCAACATAAAAGAATGAAATGTTTTGTTTTGATGGATATGTCCATCCTCAACAAACAAAGCCACTAATAAAAACATGACCATCCCTAACAAAAATAAATGAGTGTGACTTTTTCCAGAGAAGTTGTACCAACAAATGATTCCACTTAGTAAATTTCTCGATAAAAAACACCTCCAATCATTGCGACTACAGCATAAAACAAAGCGTAATTCAAATATTTTTTCATTTCAATTCTCCTTTCATAGCACTATATCCAATCAATACCGTCCATACATAAGCACAAGTCTTTTGGAATCATAAGCATTCCAATCATCGGAAAATGATCCGCCCATAAAAACAACAGGAATGTAAAATACAAAAACTTAAAAACAATCGTCAACCATAGATATCGAAAAGCCGAGTCGTTTTTGTTGCTGAGAACTTCGATAAAAAGAATAATCATCCAAATTCCCAACAACGAAAATGGAATATTGCGATAAATACCCCAAGATAAAGGTGGGTTAGCTTTTTAACCAAGCATTTTGCGGAAATAGGCAAAGTACAATACGCATCATTGCTAAAGTCCATATCCCCCATCGTGACATTTATTTTACCTTGGATAGAATATCGTTCTCTCAAACATAATAAAGAATCACATAAAATATCGTCATCGTAATAGACGTTATTAACTTACCAATTCAAGAAAGACAGTATAATTCTCTAAACCCGTATTTTTACAGTAGCTCTTGGAATCAAATGAAAAGCATCTCCGAATCCTAAAGTGACTGTCATAACTCCATATAGGAAAAATTGTCGATTCCCTTTATTTCCTAGAAGCATTTTCACACCTATAACAATAACGGTGCATAAATAAACAACATCAAAAATCATTTCAACCATTGATTGCATCTCTCGATCTCCTCTTCATATATGAACAATGTTCAAATTAAGTTCTAAACAAACCCGCCTATTGACGGGTTGTATTGAAAACTTAATATAAGGTTCGTTTCATCACTTCCAAAAGCAACTGACAACTCTTCTTTTTTTGTACCAAAAGGCAAATAAGATTCGCCAAGACAAAGTCCACAAAATCTTCTTCTGAAAAATTTGTAGAAAAGACATCTTTGTGGATTGAATGATCCATTCGAATAAAAACCAACATTCGCTCTTTTTAATTTCTCCAGGTATTGCCTCATTGTGTCATAGGCCTCCCCTCGATTTTTAGCAGAAAAACTGATGGAATGAATGGTAAAGAAATTAGGATACTTTTGGATGCCCTCTTGGACATGATAAAATGTTTTTTCCATGTAGGTCAAAAAAGAAATTTCTTGACACTGAATATCCTGAAAACGAAAAATATCTTCCCAGACACTTTCAATTGCCGCAATCAGCAAGTCATTTTTGGAAGGGAAATAATAATACAAGGCTCTAATGCAACATCACAATCTTTCGCTACAGCCCGCATATTCAAGGAAGAAATCCTTTTTCGAAATCAGTTTTCTACAAGCTTTTTAAAATTGCCTCTCTTGAAGTAACACTTGTATTCACAATCAACCCCTTATTTGAACAACGTTCATTTTATTATAGAAATTGGATAGTGAAAATGTCAAGAAATGATTTTAGATTTTTAAAACCTTTTTCTCTTAGATGATTTCATACTAAATGGTGATTTTTAAATAAACCATCTATCCGCTGATCACTTTGAACTCCATATTGCCGTTTAATAGCCACTGTTTCTTTCTTGGCTTTTCAAACACTTTTCAGTTTGTCTTAATTCTTCTAAAAACCTCTTCTGAACTTGCTTGACCACTTTTTAGTTTTCATAACAAAGGCAGTCAAATGCCAACAAAGTCTTGTTTTTAATTTGATATATTTCAATAATTTTAAAACATTTCATTTCACGAGAGAAACGACGTCGAATATCGACCGTGAATAGCAAATCATGGTCAATCAAATATAGTTCTTGTTTTTCCAAACAACCGCTCAGCCTGACCACTGATGAGCTTTGAAATCAAGCGTTCAACTAACCTCCAAAAATAAATATGGCCAACACTGATAAAAGCAACATAGATATAACATGAAATTGAAATACCCATAACAAAGGGACAATCATCACTGCCATCACTATAACAGCTCCTAAAATAGGGATTGCTTCTCTTAATAATATAACTATGAAATTATCATGCCTTTTTCTGAACTGATCATATCCACCGATCTTATCTTTTCTCATATCCATTGACTCATCACCATATTCTTATCTATTTATACCATCGATCTTCTTCATTTCTTCTTCATTCATACCAAGCCACTTCTCGATCCACATTCCAACATGTTCCGAAAGTACTGAATCGCACACGTATTCTGTTTCACCATCTGGATACCGACATGAAAACAGAGGTTCTCTACTAGCTGATTGATAAAATTTCTTGGCGAAATCAACGAATTGATTCGGGCTAAAAGGAAGCGATAGTTGCTTGGCGATGGCACCACGAATTTCATCCCAGTCCTTTTTTGTTTCCGATAATCTTCTCGCATTTAGCGACATATCTTAAACAATACATTTTCAATAATTCTTCTTTCTCATAGAGTGGTCGACAACTAAAATCAGAAATACAACCGGCATGAATCAAAAAAGTCAATAGTTCATCTAAGCTTTCTGCAATTCTTCCTACTTCACCTTCACTTCCGATAAAGCCTATACTGCCATCTTCAAGAAAGACATATTCACTTCCACTACCATCTTGCATAAAAGCTTGCAAGCCAATGAATAGATTTCATGATTCTTTTGAAAATTGAATTTCTTGGGTTTGATGGTAAAAATAAATATCACATTCTCGGCTTTAACAAACTGTTCAATGACTTATTTTCACGGATGTATCCTAGTAAATCCATTCTATTTTCCTTCTTTCATCTTGCGTATCCATTATAACAAAAAGGTCTTTCTATTTCAGAAGACCTTCACTAAATTATTGAATTGAAGCTTGATAAATTGATTCAGCCGATTTCGCCAATAAAGCCTCAAACTCTTTATCCGATTGTTGAGCGGATAAACCTTCCACTAACGCTCTGGAGAAAGAAGCAATCAGCCGTGATTACGAGATAATTTTTTTCATTCGCCACTTCACGAGAATAGCCACCCGACAAAGCCACCACACGAACAACATGTTGATCCTTCATCAATTCCTCATAATCATTATCCACTTCTGGAATGGTGAGTTTAAACATCACTCGAACATCTTCATTCAATTGAGCCAATTCCGCTTTTAACGCCTTCTTCAAGTATGCTTCTGCTTTTAGCTTTATCCGGACAATGAATATCTACTTCCGGCTCAATGATTGGAACCAAACCATAAGAAGCCACTTTCTTAGCCACTTCAAACTGTTGTGCAACAACCGCTTGAATTCCCTTTTCATTCGCTTCTTTGATAACGGAACGCTCTTTGGTACCAAAGATGTGATGTTGAACCGCTTTTTCCAATAATTCATCCAACGTAGGCATCGGTTTCATCAATTGAACCCCATCCTTTAATTCCGCCAAACCTTTATCAATCTTCAAGAAAGGAACAATCCCTTTATTCTCCCATAAATAATCAGCTGTATACTTACCACTCACTTTTCTTTCCATGGTCATTTCAAACAAGATTGCTCCAATGATTTTTTCACTTGAAAAAGCGGATGAAGTCATGATTCTTGTTCGCATTTGATGAACTAAATCAAACATTTCTTCTTCATTGTGCCAAGCTTCTTCACTTAATCCATACGCTTTTAAGGCTTTTGGCGTACTTCCACCACTTTGATCCAGTGCCGCAATAAATCCTTGACCGGATGACATTCTTTTTAACATTTCTGTATTCATGAATCCCTTTTCAGAGTACCAGCTCCTACTACCTTTCTACCTTAGTTATATACCACTAACCAAAAAATTCAAGTGGTTCCATCATCAATTCCATCCATCAAGTTTTTAAAAGGCATGAGTCATCTCATTTTCATTCTCGCTTTTTGCCATAAAGTCTAAAATTAAAAGTTTCCAAAAATTCTTTTACTTTTCAAAACGCATCAGCCTTCCTTTTAGACCTTCCACTATCTAACATTCTGAATATCCGAAATTTGTTATACAATATTCTCATGGAAAAATCCAATTGATTGCCTGTGACTTAGATGGTACTTTTATTACAAAATGGTGCCCAAGAGATAGATCCTATCATCTTTACACAAATCAAAAAGGCTCCAACAAAAAGGCATCTTATTTATGGCAGCCTCGGGTAGAGAATACACCAACTTAAGAAGATTATTTGAGCCGGTTAAGGACGATATTGCTTATCTTTGTTTAAATGGTTGTCTAACAGTCTATCATAACCAATGTGTTTCTAAAGAAAATATGGATACGACAGTGGCTAAAAAACTGATCCAGATATTAACGAAAGATACAGAAGCTGAGGTGCTCGTATCGGGAGAAAAACCAGCTATATTTGCCCTAAAGATATCAATTATCTGATTCATATCCGAGATGTTGTCAAAAACAACGTTACCTTGGTGAAGAACTTATTGTGTTTACCTGAATCATATAGCAAAATTTCGGGATATTTTAAAGATGGTGTCGGCGGTCATTTTGACAGCTATAAAAAACTGTTTAGCGATGAAATCACCGTTCAAATTGGTGGCAAGCAATGGCTGGATTTTATGCCAAAGCGGCATCCATAAAGGGGCCGGTTTTTGTTCAATTATTAAAATCATTACATATAGATATACGCAATACCGTTATGTTTGGTGATAACGATAATGATCGGCAAATCCTTCAAGCCAGTCAATATGGTATTGCCATGGCTAATGCAAAGCAGGAAATTCGTGATTTATGTGCCTATCAGGTTGTACGGGTTGCTGATGGCTTTACAAGCTATTTTTAGAGGGACGTTCTCTTCAAACACTAAAAATGAGGTTCACCTCATTTTTGATTTACTCTTCAATCAGGACATGGAATACAAGATCCTTTTGATACGGCCCTCATAGAAAGAACATTTTAAATTTTATCATCTTGTCATTTCGATCAATTTTTGACAAAATCATTACTTGGATGGTTCCATACTTCTTCTGTTGTTCCAAATTGTTGAGCTTTTCCCTCATCCATGACCCAAAATATGAGTTCCCATTTTGAAAGCTTTCATAAATATCATGGGTGATAAAGATAATGGTACAATTCGTTTGTTGATGGATTTCTTTCAAATCCTTTTTGAAGTTGGTACCTTGTAGATTGAATCCACCGCCCCAAAAGGTTCATCCATTAAGAGTATAAAAGGAGAATTGGCATACGCTCTTGCTATACCGACACGTTGTTGCTGACCACCTGATAATTCATCAGGATATTTTTCCTTTAATATCTAACGGTAAGCCCACAAGATTTAACATTTTTATCTATTATCTCATGGACCTTTTTCTTCTTTTCTTTTCCAGTCTTGGAACATACCCTATATTTCTCCGAAACCGTCATGTGAGGAAACAACCCATTTCCTTGAATGGCATAGCCAATTTTTTTCTTCTAAGTGAAATAATATCCTCCTTCAGAATGTTTTTTCCTGAAATCATTATTTCTCCTTCATCAGGTTTCAAAAGTCCGTTAATCATTTTTTAAAAGTGTGGTTTTCCCAGAACCGGATGTTCCTACGATACAAAATAAAATCTCCCTCATGGATGCTTAGATTAAAAATTTCGAATGACCCATGTTCCATGATAGGATTTGCTGATATTTTTATATTCTATTATTTTACTCATTTTATTTCCTCACAAGTCCTTTTTCTCTTAAGAATTTTTCTGGCTACATCTCTCGGATTTTCTTTACCGATTTCAACCTTTTTATTCAAAAAGCCATGGTTTTTCATCAATCAAGCCTTTAACTTTTTCTAACACCGCATTTAACTCCGGATGTTTTCTGAGTATTTCTTCTCGTACAACCATACCTGCTTTTATATTTTCGGATAAAACCCAAGATCGTCTTCAGGACTACGATTCTTGGATCTGAAATTTGACCGTCTGTTGTAAATACTGTCATAACATCAATTTTTTTATCATATAATGCCTGATATTTCGAGACCATTATCCATATCGATTGCCTTTTTAAATTTTTAATTGATACGCCTTTGTAAGCGCCTTATACCCATCTTCTCTTCCAAAGAAATCATATTCCGCTCCGAAGGTAAACTCCTTAGCATACTTGACCAAATCCGAGAATGTCTTAATATGATATTTTTTTGGCCAAATCGCCCTAATCCCTAAACTATAAGTATTATTAAATCCAACCATTCCTTTTCCACGTCAATCGATATTTATTTCGATATTCTTGGTCAAGTACATCAAAATTTTCATCTTTATAGGGTTTTGTTTTCTTTAACACGATTTGCCAAGAAGTCCCCGTATATTCGGGATACATATCAAAATCTCCTTTAACAATTGCCGGATGAATATTGGATGTCCCACCACCAACACCATGTGTTATCTTTCACCTTTAACTTAGTGTCATTCTTAATTAATTCGCTAACCAATTCAGCCAATATATACCCCTCTGATGTTGGCTTTGAAGCAATATGAACGGTATCAGGTTTACCGTTTTGATAAAGTCCAAAACTAAACAAACTCATTAGAATGATTAGTCCTGATATCAAGGCTGTTTTTTTATTGGCTAATTTTTTTAATTGATGACTTGAAACCAATTTTCCAAATAAACTTAAAACACCATCTACCGTTAGTGCCAATATAGCAATCAACACACTCCCTATTAAAATTAACACTTCATTGTTTGTGGTAATTCCTCTATAAATAGCCACGCCCAAGCCACCTGCTCCAACAAATGAAGCAATACCGGCTAAAGCAATCGTCATCGTAACCATATTCATAATGGATGAAAATATGACCGGAAATGCTAAGGGAAGTTTAATTTTATACAATATTTGAAATTCCTTACTACCCATAGCTCTACTTGCTTCAATGATTTTAGGATCAATCGTCGTTATCCCTACATAGGTACTTCTAACAATGGGTAATAATGCGTATATGGTAAGGGCAATGATAGCTGTGGTATTCCCTATCCCCGTCAAAGAAATCAAAAAACCTAAAAGGGCTATTGATGGAATCGTATACGCTATATTGACTACAGATATAACATAACCCGCCATCTTGGGTTTTTGAGAAATGAATATCCCAATAGACAATCCTACTACTATGGCAATCACCACTGCTGTAAATGTTATAACGATATGTTCTGTCAATAAGTTTAAATAAAACGATGAGTTGCTTGATATCTCTTCAAAAATTTTTATTAATCATCTTCTTCCTCCGAATTTGAAATCATTTTTCCTCAACATACTTTTTAATTGAAAAACCTGTATAGAAAATCTCACCCATTTTATCTACTTCATGACTTTTTCATTTTATCCGGTCGATACGTTAAAGGATGAGTAACAATCCCTATATCTAAAGAAATGTCTGTACTACTAAAATCGTCTTTTTCCATAAAGAGTATAAAATTCCATCTTGTTTTCCATTAAATTCAGTAAGATCACAGTTAGAAAAACCATGGATTTAATTTTTGCTATTCAATAATTTTACCCTATCGACCAAGCATCCACCTTCTACTTTCATTTCTTTTATCTCTAGTTTCCATATAGAACTATTTTTTTACAACATTGCTGTATAAAACTATTATCGCCAATAGAAAAATTAGTCAAGTGATTTGCTATTACCTCATAAAAAGCTCTGCAAACTGGTTATAGATGTTTTAAAACTTGTTTTTATTCCTCTTTTATCCTTTAAAAGTCAAGAAAAGAGGCTATTATCATAGCACAAATAAAAAGTGAACCTGTACAGATTCACTTCAAAATGAATTTGATCGACATGAAACAACTCATCTATCAACCCCTATGATTATTTCAGCTAAGAAAAATATCCTTTTATAACTTCCAACTGACCGCTTGACTTCTTTCTTGAATAAATCGTTGATAGATTCCTCTTCTTGCATCAAAAGACTCATGCGTCCCATCTTGAACAATACGACCATGATCCAACACAAGAATTCGATCAGCATGACGAACTGTTTTCAAACGATGAGCAATCATAATAATGGTCTTATTCCGTGTCAATTCTTGAATGGCTTGAACTAAAGATTGTTCGTTTTCCGGATCCACGTTTGCTGTGGCTTCATCTAAAAATAATGATCGGGCATCCTTTAACATGGCTCTAGCAATCGAGATGCGTTGCTTTTTCCCCACCAGATAAAGAAGATCCTCCTTCTCCGATGATAGTATCATACCCATTTGGTAAAGACATGATAAACTCATGACAACAAGCACTTTTGCCGCCTCTATAACTTTGTCCATGGATACTTCCGGTCGACCAAAGCGAATATTATTCGCAATTGTATCATTAAATAAATACACATTTTGGAACACAAAACTAAAATTCTTCATGAGGCTATCCAAGTTATACTCTTTGATATTTCGATCTCCTAATAAAATTTCTCCTTCTTGTACATCCCAAAAGCGAGCCATCAAATGACATAATGTTGTTTTTCCTGATCCGGATGGTCCGACAATAGCCGTGGTTGTTTTTCTTTTATTTTCACATTCATATCCTGAATCAGATGTTCATTTTGGTAGGAGAAAGTAACGTGTTTTAATTCGATCGAATGATGTTTAGGTATTATTTCTTCCCCATCGATATCCATTTTTAGGCATTTTTAAAAATTTCACTGGCTTGATCGACACAATTCTCAATCACCCTTAATAAAGCTGAATAATTACCGGATGTATCTAATTGTTCATAAATCATAAAAGAAGAAATTAACATCACTAACGTTGTGGAAAGTTCCATGGAACCGTTTAAATAAAACCAGATTGAAAACATTGACATGAAAAACGCCAATCCATTTAATCCAAAGACTTTGAATCCCCAAAAATGGAATCAAAGAAAAACTCCATCTTCGTATTCACCTGAACATTTTCAACAATCAGGCGATGCAATTCTTTGGCTTGCTTACCAACCAATTGAAACTGCTTGACTTCTGCCATTCCTTGAATCTGTTCTAAAACCTGACTAACCAGCTGGGAAGTATTTTCCACTTTTTGCTTTGAAATAGCTCGTGAACCAAGATTCATTCTATAATTGACTAAAAATATATAGACTAAAAACCGATCACCAATACCAACCCAATCCGCCAATCAAAGATCCAGATCGCTATTGTAATCCAAGCTGTATTCAATAAACCGCTGGTCACCAACATAATAACTCTTGTAGCCACTTCTCCTAAGGCTTCCATAGTATTCTGTAGTGACTGAAGTAATTTCACCCTAAACTTTTTGATTAAAAATCCCATTGGAAAATAACGAAGATGTTCCGTATTTCAATGCGCTTATCACAAGCTGACCCCATAGCCTCCTTGAGTTTGTAACATGGTACTCTTAGCCCGAATCAAAAACCGAACCAATCGTACCAATCCCCAAAAATAAGAGACACTTTTAGAATTAAATTCATATCAATGTTTTGTTGAACAATGCCTTGTAAAGAAAGCGCAATCGCTCCAATTTTTAAAAGATTCAAAGAAAGACACTAACACACCCAATAGAATTGAAACATGAAATCTTTTATGATTTTCTTCATCACTAAAAAGCAAAGAATTTACGAATGATAGCAATCATTTCTTCACCTCCATTCCTTCATCTTTAACAGAGATGTGAGCTTGCCACATGGATTTATATAATGGACAATTCGCTATCAAGTCCTCATGTTTTCCTTGTGCAATCAAATTCCCTTTTTCAATGACACAAATTTGGTCAGCATTTTGAATCGTAGATAGACGATGAGCAATCACAATCAAGGTTTTTCCCTTTACCAATTGAGCAACCGATTGCTGAATCAATGCCTCATTTTCCGGATCTGTATAAGCAGTCGCTTCATCTAAAATCACGATAGGGGTGTTTGCCATCATAGCCCTAGCAATCGCAATTCTTTGTCTTTCACCACCGGATAAATGACCCCCGGCATCACCCACAATGGTGTCATATCCATTTTCCAATTGAGTAATAAACTCATGACAACCACTTTCTTTTGCAATCTGTTCTACTTCTTCATCGCTGGCTTCCGGTTTCCCCATCCGAATGTTTTCACGGATCGTTTGATTAAATAGATAATTATCTTGAGATACAAAACTAACCAACCGATAATACTCTTTTAATGGGATATCTTGTGCTTTCACAGAACCAATCGAAATCGTTCCTTCTTTCACATCCCATAAGGCCGCAATTAATTTTGCTATAGTCGATTTACCCGAACCGCTAGGGCCTACCAAAGCTGTTAATGTACCCTGTGGAATATCCAGATAAATACCATGCAACACTTCCTCTTCTTGATAAGAAAAATGGACATTTTGCAAAATGAATATCATAGTGATCAATCTTTTTCTCCAAGCTTTCCGCATGATTTTGAATAGGGTTTTCTAATACATCCACCACCTCATTTTACAATGGTCCGAATACGAGCTATGTCATCCATATAACTCATTGAAATAATCAAAGGAGTCAATAAGCTTTCTATGGATAAAAGAATGATTAAAATAAAATGGAAAGTACTTAAAGAACCATTCATCATAAACCATAAACCAAACGGCAAAACAAACAACAAGGTATTAGGAGCAACCGTTACAGCAATGCTTTTGCTTTATAGCGGTGTTTATTCATCCAATCCACATAACAAGAAGCTCTCTTTCGCTGCTATAACAAATTTTTCATACGAAGTCTTTCGACTTCACAAAAGCCTTGATCACTTCAATACCATGGATATTCCACAGCGGTATCATTGAGAGTTTTTGGTTTTATCAAGGGTATTTTTATAATCCTGTTCATAACCAATCATCATCGTCATCAAAGCAATTAATCCAATTGGTAATGGTATCAAAGCAATGAGTGCCATCCGCCAATCCAAATAAAATAAATAGATAACAATAATCAATGGCACCACCATATTTCCACTCACCTCTGGCACAATATGAGCTAATGTCGTTTCAATGGAGTCAATTCTTTCTACCATGATATTCTTTAATGTCCCTGAGGCGTAATTTTGTACCCGTCCCAACTCCATTTTCGATAAATGAAGACTCATAGCTTCCCGCATATTTCCCAAAACTTGGAAAGTGTTTATGGGAAAAAGAAGTCGATATCTTCTTAGCCAAAAATGCTTACCAACCAAAGCATCGCTATTTCTAATCCCTCTTGAAAATAAACCGTCCAATCTGTTTGATGGGATAATAATTGTTGAATCATTCGGGCTATCCACCAAAATGGTAAAACGGAAAACGCCACCCAATAAAAGATAATACAACAGAAATAATATAAGAAGATCGATATTTCCCAGCAAACTCATAAACCAAGAAACAGTGGATTTTTCTTTATTCTTCATAATTCTCCTTTCTTAGCTTTATATGACCAACCAACTGGATTGTATACCCTTCTTCTTTTTGAATCAAGAAAGAGATTTTCATCTCTTTTAAAAATTTCTCTTATTTATTTTTTTAGGAAGAATAAAATTTAATAAGATACCGACAACTGCCGATAAAGCCGTTCCACTTAAGGTCACTAATCCACCAATAGGCAAGATGGCACCACCAATACCGATGACTAACATAGCTGAGGCAATAATCAGATTTCTTTTGTTCACCAAAATCCACTTTGATGATCAATCAAAACTCGCAATCCATTAGAAGCAATCACTCCATAAAGAAGAATGGACATCCCTCCTAAAACAGGATTTGGAATCGTTTGAATCAGTGCCGACACCAATGGAAACATGGATAATATGATCGCTATACAAGCCGCTCCAATCGTCACATAGATAGAAGCTACTTTGGTCATACCAATGACCCCTGTATTTTTCCCCTCATAGGTCGTATTGGCACGGACCACCCAATAAAGCTGAAACGGATGTGGTAATACCGTCTCCCATTAAGGTTTTGTCCAAACCGGGATCTTTTTAAGAAATTTTACCGACAATTTTAGAAAGAACGGTATGATCTCCAATATGCTCTGAAATTGTTACGAGAACAACCGGTAAATAGCAATCGTTTCCGGTCCAAAGTAGAAATGCCACTGTTCGAAATGACCCAGCTTAAATGGTAATAAAAATTCCGGTAAAGCAACCCATCGACCGGATTGAATGACTTGTTGGATTGGTGTGAAATCCACATTCCAAAACAAATCGCTACCACATAGCCGATAATGATTCCACATAAGAAAGGAATAATCTTAAAGAATCCCTTTCGCTTTGGTTGAAATCAAAGCGGTTACTACTAAAAGTAATAAAAAGCAACCGCCATTGCTCTAGGATCTCCTTTTTGTACTAAGCCGGCATACTGATGGCTGAAGCTAATCCCAATCCAATCACTGCAAATCATGGGACCAATCACAATTGGTGGCAATAACTTATCCACCCACTTTTTACCAATTACTTTGATGATCAAACCGACGCATACATAAATGAGACCGACTAAAAATCAGTCCTGAAAGAGCCGCATCCTTAGCACCGCCCATAGCTTTAATTGCAATTTGAACAGCCGCAATATAAGCAAAACTACTTCCCAAATAAACCGGCACTTTGAATTGTGTTATAAAGGAATAAATAATCGTTCCAAGACCCGAAGCAAATAACGCCACCGAAACCGGAAAACCGGTTAAAATAGGCACTAAAATCGTTGCCCCAAACATCGCAAAAACGTGTTGGAAACTTAAGAAAAAACCATTTTGACACTTCCGGCTTATCTCGCACATCCAAGATCATCTCATTATTTTCTTTCATCTTTCCTCCTTTTTGGCCTTAAAAAGTGGCCCTATTCAGGCCACTATAAATGACATTCTTTTCATTTTCCTTACTGACCTCTCGTGTCAATTTAAAGGACCCACCAGTACTTTTTACCAGATTTTAGCTTGTTTGACTAGTCAGAAAAAATTTTTAAGGATAACTTCTACTTTTTTCTTTTTATAACCGATCCAATTCCTTTAGCCAAAGTTGAGCGTCAACATCACTTGGCATACGCCAATCACCTCTTGGTGATAAAGAAATCGTGCCAACCTTCGGCCCGTCCGGCAAACAAGAACGCTTAAATTGTTGACTGAAAAACCTCGTTAAGAATCTTCTTAAAGCAATCTTAATTTCCTTTTTACTTTGTGTCGGATAGGCTAATCAAAAGCCAAAACCAGCATAACACCACTTCCAAAACGAATGATATGGTATAAGAAGAAATCATTCAAATCATACTTACCAATGGTTTCTTCTGTTTTTTGTACCATTTCCCCATCTTTATTTGGTGTTAATTCCGGTGATATAGGAGTATTCACAATTTTATACAACACATCGGTCAAAGCTTTATTTTCACTTTCCAATGCGTAGGATTCACATAGATATTTTACTAAGGTCTTTGGAATTGAACTATTAACACCATACATGGACATGTGATCTCCATTATACGTACACCAACCCAAAGCTAATTCGGAAAGATCTCCCGTCCCAATCACCAGACCATTTTCTTGATTCGCTATATCCATCAATAAATACGTCCTCATTCTGGCCTGTGCATTTTCGTATGTCGTATCTTTCTTACCTTGATAACCATCCGGATGACCAATCGCTTTTAAGTGTTCTTGAACCATTGCCTGAATAGGAATCTCTCTTATCTCAATAGACAAAGCATTCATCAAAGCCAAAGCATTTTGATAAGTATCGTTTGTGGTATTACCGGCTGATGGCATGGTGACTCCAATAATTCTTAAATCAGGATATAATTTTTTGGTTTCATGCACACCAACAAAGCTAAAGTACTATCCAAGCCACCTGAAATCCCGATGACGGCCGTCTTTAAACCCGTTGACCGATAGCGCTGATATAAACCGCGGGATTGGATTTGTAAGATGGCATGACTTCTAGCTAAACGTTCTTCCAACTCTGTTGGAACAAATGGAAGTGAATCTATTTCATAGTGATTTTCTCGTAAGAAAGAAACCAGTTCCTCTACTGTTTGTTCTGTTTGCTTAAAATCCACCGGAATAGAGCGATAATGCGCTTATTGTCAAAAAGTATTTTGACTGCGACGGCTTTGCTTGGATTTGTTCTATATCGACAATACCTTCTAAAATAGTTCTCTTGGTTGGCCAAATAGATTCTTTTAACAAATGACCAAGACTGGCAATGATACAATGACCCGAAAAACAAGATCGGTACTACTTTCCCCCAAACCACTTGAAGCATAAATATAGGCACAATTTCCAACAGCACTTTGTTGAAGAACTAAATTACGGCGATACTCCTCTTTTCCAATTATTTCATTGGAAGCGGATAAGTTTACAACCATTCGCCCCATTGTTCTACTAAAGCATTGGAAGGACGATTGGTGACCCAAAGATCTTCACAAATTTCACAACCGATCTTGATGTCTTCGTATGCCAATAAATACTTTGTCCCAAAAAGCCACTTCTTCTTTCCCTGATTTGGATCAAATCCCCAATCGATCCAACGACCACTATCAAACCAACGACCTTCATAGAATTCATGATAATTTGGTAAAAAGCTTTTGGGAACCACTAGTCGATACTGCCCATTTTGAATAAAGACAGCGGTATTATACAAACGGTTTTTTTGTACCAAAGGAGCTCCGACCACCACTAACTGATGAGGATAATCTCGGCTAACACTCTTTAATTCCTGCAATCCATTCACCACTTTGTAATAAGCTATCTTGATAAAATAAATCTCCCAAGCTATATCCTGTTAAACTAAGTTCCGGAAAGACAACTATTTTAGCATCGGTTTCTGCCAAAGACTGTTTTATTTGGATCACATTTTCCATCATATTTCCCAAAAACTGTTTCTAAAGAAACACTGGCTACTTTGATAAAAGGATTTTTCATAAAACCTCCTGTAATACTGCTAAAGAAAAAAGGCAACACCTTTTTCCAATTCCCTCTTTATAACTATCTATATCTTTGAAACCAAAAACGTACCTGACTTGATGAAACCGTCCTTGACCAACCAGGGCTAACAATCACTTGCACATAAGGCATTAATTTCATCAAGAAAGGATGCTTTTTAACTTCTTCCAACACCTTTTTCTCTTTTCCAAACAAACAATACCAAATTCTTTTGGCAATATTTTTCTCCATACAACCAAGTACTTTCCATTTTTAGAAATTGATCATCCCCCATCAACAAAGCGCAATCATATCCCTCTTTTTTCATCGCTTGAAGACTTTTGATACGTGCGAGGTTGACTCTCTGATCTAAATCATAATGAGATACTTTCATCCAAGGACGACTTTCTTGGCATTTTTAACAAGTATAGCTGCTGTTTTTCACTTAAGGCATAATTTTTGTTCATCTTTTTCAATATAATGACTTTTGACTTGGTAAGAAAATGACACATTCCTTCCTGTTTTTCTAGAGCTAACTGCGCCAATTCCATCATGAGCTCTGGTAACAGGATTAAAAAGCACCACCAAATAAGAGAGCTTTCATTTTCCTGTTTCCTTATATAGTTTTTCATATAGGTCAGATCTCAACTTCGCCAATTTCGGACTTAGATCCACATAATGACGATGTGGCAATTCCGTTCTCAATTCAGACTCCCAAACGCGATATTGAAGTTGTTCACGAATGTATTCTTTCTTAGCTCGAATATCAGGTAAATCAATCACAATTTCACCATTAATCATATGAGGCACGAGAATTCTTTTCCACATGGAATGGAACGATACGAATCATCGGTTCAATGGCATCTGGATCTAAATTCACCAATTCGATTTCTTTTCCATTTTCAAAAACTTCATCGTCTAAAGCAATGATGTCACATTGCCCTTTTCCTTCTTCATCAAAGACCCGCCAAGCCATGAGTTTACCCGGAATGATGGCCTTAGAAGCTGAATCGGAAAATTTCATTTTTGGTGTATAGGTTCCATCTAGGTTCTTAATAGCGACCAACTTATAGACACCGCCAAAGACCGGATCAGTAGCGAAGTAATGAGTTTTTTTCACCCACTCCATAGCATCAAACTTCGCTCCTTCATATAATTCCATATTGGACATTTTCTTTTCATCCAACGAATTTGAAGCCACCAATTTAATATAACTTTTACCTACTGCATCCAAAGCCTTTCTTAATTTCTTATATCCACGAGCCAAATCTCCCGAATCAATCCGGGCAGATTTCACACGCTTATTAGGATCATCAGGATATTTTGCTATCATCGCATCGTCTAATTTAATTAAGTTTGGTAGTCCGGAATTGAAAATACTATACGTATCTAACAACAAAGAAACATTCTCCGGATAGGTTTCTGCATAAGCTTCAAAAGCTTCATATTCGCTAGCAAAAAATTCTACATAAGAATGAGCAATCGTTCCTACCGCCGGTACATCGGATCCATACTTCATTTCAGCTAAGCAATTAGCTGTTCCAATACAGCTTCCCAACATGGCCGCATACGCCCCATCATTACCAGCTGATTCTCCTTGCGCTCTTCGGGTTCCAAACTCCATGACATTACGTTCATGATTCGTACTTAGACCGGTAATCTTGGTGGCTTTGGTTGTAATTAGACTATGAAAATTCATTGTTTGCAATAAATAAGTTTCAATCAGAATCGCTCCCACCATATCACATTCAATCCGCACCATTGGAACTTGTGGATAACAAACCGTTCCTTCTCTTAACATATGAACGTTGCCCTTCCAACGATAGGGTTTTTAAATACTCACAAAAATTCTGGACTCATTCCTTTGTAAAGAAGCCAACGAATATCCCTGATCATTGAAATGATAGTTTTTAAAAAGCGTAATAATTTATGTTGACCAGCTGAAAATCGCATAGCCTAAGTCATCCGGATTATCCCTAAAGAACATATCAAAAACCATGATGGTATCTTTATAACCATGTAAAAATAATGAATTGGCCATTGAAAATTCATAAAAATCCGTTACCATCGCCGGATTATCATAATCTTCGTCCGGAATATACACATCCACCTGAATATTGCTCATACCAAGAACTCCTTTTATCTCCACCTGATTCATTTTTAATACATCTAAACTCTCTTGTTTCATCAATGGACTGGTTGCACTAGTCGCATTTTCATAAACCTACTATACTCGGTAAAGCTGCCTTCACCAATAACGCATTGCTGACCACACAAATATCTGTACAAATACCAATAATATCCACTTCATCCGGTTGACTTTTCTTTAAGGCTTCCACTAAATCAAACTTCCAAATTGTCCTTTTTCAATCCTGACAAAAGCCTTCTTTTTTAATTCCTTCTCAATAGAGGTTTCCAATTGCCAACCGGGGACTATCTTTCACACAATGCACAACCGGTAACTGTTGACCCTCATAGCTTGATAGATAATGTTCATCATGGGTGTCCATGGTCACATAAATTTCATCATACGGTTGTTGAATAATATGTCTTGCTGTTTCTAAAAATTTCAAGTGCTTCTTTCGTTCCTAAACTCACCGGATATAAAAATCCACTTGCATGTCCACCACAACCAAACAACGTTTTCATTTCAAGTTCCTCCCCATTTTGTTAATGGATTATATTGGTATAACTTCACTCTTCTTCCTCTTTGGAGTTCAAAGTGATGAATATCTGTCACATACTTACGCATATCTCTTCGAAAATTCGGCGTATCGACTTTTTTTATTCAAAACGGCTTTCATAGGCTAATTGAGCTGCTTTCAAACTAAAATTTTGGTGGTAATAAATGAAAGAGAAGTCCATCACTCATTACCCGATCTTGCAAATAATCCATCGCTCGATTAATGGCTTTATAATGACTCACCAGCTAATTTTGTTTCTGTTAATAAAGTGGAATTGGTTTGAATATAGTTTTCTTTTACCTTATCGCAAATTTCATAACGAATAGAAATAGAATCATGTTCCAAAATTAAAAGTAGAAATTCGTTTCTGATCGTCTACCGTCTTAACTTCCTTACGAATATCAAACCAAGTCGCATTCAAAGCATCGTCATTAGCCATTGTTAATGGAATCGAAGATGGTGGCACCATCGTTAGATAAACCGTTGTAATAATTCTGTTCGCGGATCCCGATCGACTTTGGAAAAGGTATGCAATTGTTCAAAAGTAGATATTTTTCAAATAAAGAAGTTTCTTCTTGCAACTCTCTTAATGCCGCATCATCTAAATCCTCATCAATATTCATAAAACCACCAGGCATCGCCCAATCATGAATAAAGGGATGATTTCTTCTTTGAATCAAAAGAACCTTCAGTTTTCCCTGATCCACGGTAAAAACCAGACAATCGGCTGTCTGACTTGCTTTCTCATAATGAGAACTATCGTATTTCTGAAGAAATTCTTCTAAACTTTCTCCTTGTTCATTTAATATCTTTTTCATAGTCATTTTTGACTATTAAATAATACCTCATTCGCTAAAATAGTCAATCTTTTATGCAAATAGAAATCTATTTTTCCCTACTTACAAATTCTAATAAGCTCATTAAAAAGTCTATCCCTAACGAAACGATAGACCTTTTTAACTAAATATTAGTTCTCTCTCTTCTTAATTCCCATTATAATAAAAAGCTATTCCGCTGAAATCATGGATACAACATACGGTAGAACACTCGTATTATCTCCTACTTTTTGGATTTCTCGTTTTATAGAGTAGGCTTTTAGAGTAGGATGATCCTTTTTAACCACTGTAATAATGGCTTTTTTCATCATGCTGGCACCTTGTGAATCCGTCACTTTAAAAGTAATGTTATATTTTCCGACTTTATTCTTATCAAAGCCGCCCATATCAATCATTTTAACTTGACTCTTTAAATCGCCATCTTCTTTATCAATAGCCGATACAATAAGCGTAAATAAATCAAAGTCTTCCTTGCTTTGATTATCGCATTTTTCACTTCAAGCTTTGGAGCTCATTCATTAAAGAAAGATTCTTACTGTAAATAGCGTATACTGTTGTATCTTGATTCACAACTGTAGTACCGGTAAACTTCATCCCCGTCCCATCAGCAGATGTATTCCATTCCTTAAAAGTATATCCTGCTTTGTTTGGATGAGCCGGCATAGATTGACTCGTTAAATGATCCGTATCAATGGCTTTCCCTTGTTCCACATCAACAGTCGCATGTGTCGCACCTTCATTCATGAAAGTTACCTTTTTATGATTCACTCTAAAAGTATAAGTCATCAAATTCGGTTTATTAACATCACCAGCTTCATCTCGACCAGCAACAGATTGTTTAGCCTGCATAAACAATTGTTTGACGGAAGAAATCATGTTTATCATCATTTTGAATCGCTGAAGCATCTTTGTTGAAGATGGCATCGTTATCCGTCGTAAAGATATTCTCATGTACTCCATAAGCATATCCTGTAACTGTATTATTCTTATTAACTTCCACCTCAGACGTTACTTGTAATCCATCCACACTTAAAGTAACCGATTTTACCTTTTGAATCTTTTTATATAATTCTTTTAATGTTTCATAAGTATGTGGTGCCTTCAGTCTTGCCTTTCACAACAATTCTTCTACCACTCTTTTCTTTTGTCACAGATAACTCATTAAATCCGTCAATACCGGATAATTTATATTTAGTTGTATCCAAAGATTCCAAACCTTTTTGGCAAGTCTAACACAAACACCAATTCAGCATCAGATTGTGTGATAGCTGTTTCAGGCATATTATTTTTCATCATATAATACGCCGGGAACTCTGAGTTAATAATCGCAATCAATACAGTGTTTTTATTTTTAAACAGTGATAAATCTAAATGAAAATCAAGATTAATCTTATCGCCAATGCGATGATTAGAGATAGCGGTACTGGAAAGACCTCTTTTCCGCAATATCTCCACGTACATTGTAGTCTTTTGTATTCTTGGTGACAAGATCAGTAGAATAGTCGAGTTATATGGATTCCATTGTTTACCACCCTGCCATCTGTTCAGTGACGGATCTTTAGGTTCCTTATGTGGTAAATCCTGTGCATATACATCCAAAGCATTCATCGCTGCAGCTATGTCATTTGAAAGATTGGGATCACTGGAAATTCCAGCATGAGGAAAACCTGGATCATATTGGACGTTTAAGGAATTAACCCATTTAACCCTACTACTGGCAAAAATAATCCGTTAAGTATGATGGTATGACAGCACGATAACCACTGTCTTTATACCACATAGTTCAGCCCAATAATTATCTTTCGTCTTCTCTTTGTATTCATCCGGCATCTCTTCAGCCACTACTTTTATCGTATTAGCGAATACATTAAACACCATTAATAGAGCCACCATAGCCATCATTAATTTTTGAATGAATCTTTTCATTATTCTCCCCTCCCATTTCATTGAGAAAAATACGGTTCCATTATACTAAAGAATCATTTTTGTCTAAAGAGCCTTCATATATCACCAAAGGAAATTTAACCCTTCTTTAAACGACGATACTTTTTAGCAATTTTTCTTTTTAACAATTGCTCCACTGCTTTTTGTTTTTTCAATTCAAAAGTCACTTCTTCAGCTTTACGCTTGTGATCCTTTTTGAATGACAAAAATGACCGTTAACCACTTGGTTTGTTCATAAATATCATAAGCCTCTACTTCTTGATAAGAGTGAAAATGAAATCCGAAACAAAACCATCTTCCCCCAATACCATCATGACTAAAGAAGAAAATGACACAAGCAGTCACTGTTACAATATAGCGCAGCAACAATAACATCGAAAAACCACCGAAAAATTCTAAAAGCACTCAAAATTCCAAACACAATCATCATGATGCGAAGCACCGTCCATTGACGATCTTTAATCTTTATTTTTGAAGCACATTTAAAATTCAAATACCCGATATATACCTCCAAAATCCGAATACAACTATCATCATCCATTGAAACGAAACATGATTCATAAAAAACCTTCTTTCTAAATCAGTCATTAATATAACAAAAAGAGTAGCTTTTTAAACTACCCTTCCATTTTTAAAACCAATTGAATTCGATACCCGGACGTATCCGCATCAACGACTATTTTCTTACCATGAACATCCATGTTTTCTAATAAAACACGAGCCACTCCTGTTTCGATTTCTTTTTGAATATGACGTTTCATTGGTCTAGCTCCATATTCAGGATCCGTTCCGACTTCCACAATTCTTTCTTTAGCGGCATCAGTCACTTCTAGTTGCACATCTTTATCCGCCAAACGACTTTTGTAGTTGAGCTAAGAACTTCATAGCAATCTTCTTAGAAAACTTCCTGATCTAAAGAATGAAAGATAACAATATCATCAATACGATTCACAAATTCCGGTTTGAAATGAGCTTGTACTTCACGTCTATAATTTTTCTTCTGATTTCCTTCTTGGAAAGCATATTGACTACCAAGATTGGAGGTCATAATGATAATAGTATTCTTAAAGTCTACTGTAACTCCCTTAGAATCCGTGATACGACCATCGTCCAATACTTGTAAAAGAATGTTAAAGACATCCGGATGCGCCTTTTCAATTTCATCCAACAAAACAATGGAATACGGATTTCTTTCGAACTGCCTCACTCAATTGACCACCCTCTTCATAACCAACATAACCCGGAGGGAGCTCCAATCAAGCGAGAAACAGAGAATTTTTCCATGTATTCGCTCATATCAATACGAATGATTTTATTTTCATCATCAAATAATTGTTCTGCCAAAGCTTTCGCCACTTCTGTTTTACCAACTCCTGTTGGTCCTAAGAACAAGAAACTACCCAAAGGCCGATGCTCATCTTGAATATTGGCTTTTGCTCTTAGTATGGCATCACTTACTAACTCCAAAGCTTCATCTTGCCCTATCACTCTTTGGCGTAAATGGTCTGCCAAATGAAGAACCTTTGTCTTTCGGTACTCAAAAGTTTTGAAACCTCAATATGTGTCCAATCGGATACAATCTTAGCCACATATCTTCATCCACATCTTGTTGAATCAAGGTATTTTGACTGTTTTTTTCCACATCTTGAATCTTCTTTTCTAAATTGGGAATGGTTTCATATTTCAATTTCGCCGCCTTTTCATAATCGGCTTCATTTTGAGCTTGATTTAAGGCTAACTTTTCTTTTTCCAATTGTTCTTTCGCTGATTTCACTTCATCAGCTTTGGCTTTTTCTTCTTTCCATTGGCTCATTAAAGAAGCCTGTTGTTCGGATAAATTGGCTACTTCCTTTTGAATTTCTTCCAAACGAAGTTTCGCTTTGGGATCTGATTCTTCTTTCAAAGAAGTTTCTTCAATCTGCAAAGTCATGATTTTACGAGATAATTCATCCAATTCAGCTGGCATGGAATCCATTTCCACCCGAATGGTGGCACAAGCTTCATCAATTAAATCAATGGCCTTATCCGGTAAGAAACGATCTGTACTATATCGGTTGGATAAAGTAGCGGCCGCAATAATAGCTTCATCTTTAATACGAACACCATGATGCGATTCAAAACGCTCTTTCAAACCACGGAGAATGGAAATTGTATCTTCCACCGATGGTTGGTCCACCATGATTTTTTGAAAACGTCTTTCTAAGGCTCTATCCTTTTCAATGTATAAACGATATTCATCAAAGGTGGTTGCACCAATACATTTCAGCTCTCCACGAGCCAACATTGGCTTTAATAAATTAGCCGCGTCCATGGATCCTTCTGTTTTACCGGCTCCAACCAAATTATGAATCTCATCAATAACAAAAATAATTTCCCCGGTGGCCGCCTTAACTTCTTTTAAGACACCCTTCAAGCGCTCTTCAAATTCTCCACGATACTTTGCTCCGGCAATTAAAGCTCCCATATCCAGTTCAATGAGTTTCTTATTTTGTAATCCTAAAGGGACATCGTTATTCATAATACGCCAGCTAATCCTTCAACAATCGCTGTTTTACCAACTCCCGGCTCCCCAATTAAAACAGGATTATTTTTAGTCTTACGTGATAAAATTTCCATCACTCGACGAATTTCTTCATCCCGTCCGATCACCGTGTCAATCTTGCCGTCTTTGACGTCTTGAACAATATCATGACCATATAAAGCTTCTACTTGACTTTCTGATGTTTTTCCTCCATTTTAACACCTCCCTTCTTTTTATTTCAGCCGCTTCTATTTGGGCTTTTGTTAGTTGATGTTTTTTAGCCAACTTTGAATGAAATAATCCTTTCCTTGAAAAAGACCGACCAAAACCGCTCCTTGACTCAAGTAGGTATCTCCTTGTTGACTAGCCCAAGCTTGTCCATCTTGAAAGGCTTGATATAAACCTTGGGATAAGCGTGGTTCATCGTTTCCTTCTACTTTGGCTACTTTGTGTAAAAGCATTCGCTATTTCTTGAATGAAATCTCTGGTATCAATTCCCCAAGTCAGACCATAAAGAATCAAAAGTCATGTCGATCCACTAAACTTTGTAAAAATGTAAGACTTGAACTTCCGGATGCTTTAATTTTTCGCCAACTCTATCGAAAGAGAAAGAAGCTCCTGTAGAGCTTCTGTCATTTGATCAATATTCATATTCATTCCTCCTTAAGAGAATTGTTTCTTGAACTTTTTCCCAAAGGGTTTTCCCCTTTTCCAGAACGTTGAATTTCCGCCAACTGTTGATAAAGCTCTTTCTCTTTTCTGGTCAAATGTTGATCCACCTGAACTTTTATTGTGCAAATTTGGTCGCCATATTGATTCTTATTGCGAATATCCACAACCCCTTTTGCACGTAATCGTAACATTGTACCATCTTGCGTTCCGGCCGGAATTTTCATGGTGACATCCCCATGGATGGTGGGTACATCAATTTCACAACCCAATGTTGCATCCACCGCTGAAACAGGAATTTCCAAATGAATATTTTTGCCTTCCCGCAAGAATCGTTTATGGGGAAGAATATGGACTTCAAGTAAAGATCCCCATTTGGTCCCCCATTTCTTCCTCTTTCTCCTTTTCCGCTGACACGAAGGGATTGTCCTTCATTAATCCCCGCCGGAATAGTGATATCCACACTTTCTCGTTGGTGTGTATAACCGGCTCCATGACATTGATGACAAGTTTTCCGAATCCTTTTCCTGTTCCACCACAATCCGGACACGTGGTTTCTGTCTGCATGGTTCCAAAAATAGTTTGTTGAACCCCAACCACTCTTCCTGACCCATGACATCTTGAACAAGTTTCTACATCCTTTGGACTCTCTGCACCCGTCCCATGACAATGAGAACAAGTTTCATCCACTTCTAAACTCAATGTTTCTTTCTTCCCAAAGCAAGCCTCCATAAAAGAAAGATTGATCCGCATATAGCGATCCTCCCCCTTCATGGATCGATTACTTTGTCGGCTTGACCCTGTAAAACTTGAACCAAAACCGCCGTTAAAGAAAGATCCGAAGATATCACTGAAATCACCAAAGCCACTTCCTGCAAAACCGGAGCTAAAAACCGCCAGCTTGGTTTGGATCAACACCCGCAAAGCCAAATTGATCATAGCTTTGTTTCTTGGATGGATCCGACAAAATCTCGTAAGCTTCATTAATTTCCTTAAATTTCTCTTCAGCACCAGGACTCTTATTGACATCAGGATGATATTTCTTCGCTAAACGCCGATACGCTCTTTTTAATTTCATCAGCACCGGCTGATTTTAGCCACTCCTAGGACTTCATAATAATCTCTTTTATCGGCCATATTGCCTACCTTTCTAGCATGAAGCGGAAGTTAGACTTCGCTCTTTTATTCTTTTCTTCGAAGTCAGCGTCTACGACATCATCGCTTTTGTGATTCGTGGATTGCCCTGCTTCTTCTTGAGGTTGAGAAGCTTGTTGCTGATACATGGCTTGACTAACTGTATTCATGGCTTTGTTCCAAAGCTTCCAAGCGAGTCTTTAAGGAATCCATATCATTTTGATCAATGGCTTGTTTCAACTCATCTCTTTAACCTTTGAACTTCCGCCTTTTGTTCAGCTGTCACACTTGGAATATCCTGCTTCAATGTTTCATCGATTTGGCTAATATACATTTCAGCTTTTATTCTTTAATTCTATTTTCTTTGAACTTTTTCATCTTCTGCCTTATGTGATTCAGCTTCTTGCACCATACGGTTGATTTCTTCGCTTTAAACCGGAAGAATCCTTGATAACGATTGATTGTTCCTTGTTCGTTGCCTTATCCTTAGCGGTAACGTGTACAATACCGTTAACGTCAATATCAAACGTTACTTCAATCTGTGGTTGACCACGACGAGCTGGAGGAATACCATCCAATTGGAAGTTTCCTAACGTCTTATTATCCGCCGCTGTTGGACGTTCTCCTTGCAAAACATGAATGTCCACTGCCGGCTGATTATCTGCCGCCGTCGAGAAGACTTGACTCTTAGATGTAGGAATGGTCGTATTACGAGGAATCAACACCGTCATAACCCCACCTAATGTTTCAATACCTAAACTCAATGGTGTGACATCCAATAACAAGACGTCTTTCACATCCCCTGAAATAACACCACCTTGAATGGAAGCCCCTAAAGCAACGACTTCATCCGGATTGACTGATTTATTAGGTTCCTTGCCCAATTCATTCTTAACAGCCTCTTGAACAGCAGGAATACGAGTTGATCCACCCACCAATAGAACTTGATGAATATCATTCTTACTTAACTTGGCATCACTTAAAGCCTGACGAACCGGAACCATGGTTCTTTCCACCAGATCCTTCGTTAATTCATTGAATTTAGCCCGAGTCAAAGTGGCTTCCAAATGCAACGGACCCGATGGGCCGGCTGAAATAAACGGTAAGGAAAATTTAGTTTGTAACATACCACTCAAATCCTTCTTAGCCTTTTTCAGCCGCTTCTTTCAATCGTTGAAGACTCATTTTTGTCATTCTTTAAATTAATGCCATTATCTGACTTGAAAGTTTCCACTAACCAATCCATAATGCGATCATCAAAGTCATCGCCACCTAATTTTGTATCACCGGCTGTTGAAAGAACTTCAAAAGTGCCATCCGCAATTTCCAAAATAGACACATCAAACGTACCGCCGCCCAAATCATATACTAAAATCTTTTGTTCTAAACCACTATCTTTATCCAAACCGTAGGCTAAAGCAGAAGCGGTTGGCTCGTTGATGATACGACATACTTCCAAACCGGCAATCTTACCGACGTCTTTTGTTGCTTGACGTTGAGCATCATTGAAGTAAGCCGGTACAGTAATCACTGCCTTTTCAACTTTTTCACCCAAATAAGCTTCTGCATAATCCTTTAAATAACTTAAAATCATAGCCGATACTTCTTGAGGTGTATATTTTCTTGCCTTCCAACGTCACTTTTTCATTAGTCCCCATTAAACGCTTAATGGAATAAACCGTTTCCTTGTTGGTAATCAATTGACGCTTCGCTGCATCTCCAACAATTCGTTCCCCATTTTTAAAAGCAACCACAGAAGGAGTTGTTCGATTTCCTTCCGGATTCGCAATCACCTTCGCTTCTTTACCTTCCATAACAGCGACACAAGAGTTCGTTGTTCCTAAATCAATACCAATAATTTTACTCATTTTCTAGTCCTCCTTATTCTGAAACTTTCACCATTGCCGGTCTTAATAACCGATCTTTAATGACATATCCTTTTTGTAGAATTTCAATCACCATATTTGGCTCTATACCTTCTTTTGCCTCGCTCATCAAAGCTTGATGAAAATGACCATCAAACGGTTGATTCAATGCTTCAATCTCCTGAACTCCTTCTTTTCGCCAAGGTATTTTTTTCAGTTGACTATAAATCATTTCAACCCTTTTCGATAAGCTTCATCTTGTGTTTCTTGAGCCAAAAGCTCTTTCACTGATTATCTAAAACCAGTAGTAACTCTTTTGCAAAAGCAGCCATTTGGAACTTTTGTTCTTTGTTCAAAAGTCATTTTGTAGACGTTTCTTCATATTTTCCGCATCCGCATAAGCCTTTTGCATACTCATTTTTTTAATATGTAACTTGCTCTTTAAAGCCGTAATCTGAGCTTGAGATTTTTCTTCTTCACTCAATGCCACTTCTTCTACAGAACTTTCTTCTACTTTTTTTTCTACCTTTTTTTCCTTTTTCTTAGTCATGGTCATCTCCTTTTCGATAGGCCTCTTCAATCATTCGTGCCACATAATCCAACAGTGGAACAATCCGATCATATTCCATACGACTAGGACCGACCACCATTAATTCACCACTATCTTCCTCATTTAAGCGAAACTTTGAACGAACCACCGCCAGATCATTGACCCAAGTCAATTGTGATCCGCCTCTAGTCGTCAAAGCAACCGCATTCGCATTCTCATCCATTTGCTTCCAAACATTTTCATCTTCAAACATCCCCATCAACTTTTTCATCTTATTGATATCTTCAAATTCAGGTTGGAAGAGAACTTTATCTTTTCCGGAGAAGTAAACTGTATCATTGGCAAAACGAATGAAAGCTCTTAGAAAAGCCGTGAATAAGACATCGTGTCTTTGTACCACAGCTCCCAGCTCCGGTTTTCACATCCTCTAATCGAGAAGCTAAAAGCCGTTAGAGCCACTCCTTTTAATCGACGATTCAGAATATCCGTTGTTGTCTCTAAATCTTGAACAGAGACAGATTGATTGAAATGAAAGTTTCTCGTTTCCGTATGTCCCTGATCAGTGATAAAGACACATACCGCATTCTTTTTCGTCTAGCGGAATAATTTAATGTGTTCTAAACGCTGTTTAGAAGCATCCGGACCAATAGCACCCGCGGTCATATTCGTCATCTCGGAAACAATCTCACAACTTTGGCGAATCGCTTCATCTACATTCATGGCAGATGCCTCAAAAGCATCACGAATCGCCACTTCCATACGCTTATCTAAATTGGATTCATCCAGTAAAGCTTCACAATAGAAACGATAGCCCATCGTGCTTGGAATCCGACCACTACTAGTATGTGTTTTTTCTAAATATCCCATTTCTTCTAACACTTGCATGTCGTTTCGAATCGTAGCACTGGAATAAGCAAGGTGATATCTTTCTTGTAAGGCCTTGGACCCGATCGGTTCTGCTGTTTTAATAAACTCATCGACGATGGCTTTGAAGATTTGAATTCTTCTTGGCGTTAGCATTTTCCCATCATCACCTCCCTTATTGGCACTCTAATTGAATATCTGCTAGTATCGTACTCCATTCATTTAGCACTGTCAACAGATAAGTGCTAAAAATTTCAAACATTTTTCCCGTTTGCTTAAAATATCCCTCTCCTTGTATGATAGACATATCTATCAGGAGGTTTTTATGAATTATCAAGCCGTCATCTTTTGATTTTAATGGGACTCTTATTTTCGATACCCCTCTTCACATCAAAGCTTGGGGATACTATTTCCAAAAAGTTTACATTGCGGTCCCATTACTCTAGAAACCATCCTCACAAAATATTGGGGTTTTAAACAACATCGGTTTACTAAAAGGATTAACAGATCATCGCTATACAGATGAAGAATATCAACAATTATCAAGAAAAAGAATTCTTGTATCGCTCTTATGTCAAAGCTGATCCTACTTGTCAATTGGTTCATGGCGTCCCTACTTTCTTTGACTACCTAAAAAAAGGACACATTCCTTTTACCATTGCCTCCGCTTCAATCAAAGAAAATATTGATTTCTATATCCATCACTTCCACCTAGATCAATGGATAGATCCGAAAAGTATTGTTTACGATGATGGTACTTATGCAAACAAAAAGAAATGTATCAACAAGCCAAGAAAAATCTGAAGGTTCAAGATCATATTCTCATCTTCGAGGATTCCATCAACGGTGTTAAAGGAGCCTTAGAAATAGGAGCCGATGTGGTTGCTATTGATACTCAGTACTAAGAAATTTTCATCATCCTAATATCAAAGCTTACATTCAAGATTACCAAGATATTCTTTCTGTATTAGAATCAGGGTTTTAACGGTTTTTAATTGAATAACCATAAAAAATGAGCTATTTAGGCTCATTTAAACATGATAATCAAACTCATTTTATCGATTTCTTTTTTCGACGTCTTCTTCTTTTTAAAAATTCCATTTGTTTAATCCCTTCAAAGAAGCCACAAAGGAAGATGGAAACGTTACAATCACCTGATTTATCATACTAATATTACTATTGACTATGCGTTTGGAAGCCGCCAACTGATCATTTTCCTTACTGATTTCATCTTGAAGATTTAAAAATTGCTGAGAAGATAACATTTGTGGATAATTCTCACCGACCGCAAAAATCTGTTTCAAAACTTGATCTTGTGATTGTAAGGCTTCATTGGTTTCTGCAAAACTGGCTCCTTGGCGTAATTTCACCAAATTCATAAACACCTTTTCTTCATGTTGAGCGTAGGATTTCGCTATTTCAACATTTCCATGATGGTATCATACCGTTTCACTAAAGCAATATCCACATTTTTAGATTCTTCAATTACGACCTGATATCGAGATAATTGATTGCTTTTTCCAATCATCCATACAACCAATAGAATGATGATCAAACCAACCGCATACCAAACATAATAATAATTCATACCTTTTCCCTCCCTCTATAGTTGTGTATTTATGGTATCTAATAAATCATAAAAATCGCTTAAACTATCTTGTACTTTTTCATATTCTGTACTCAACGAAAGATTTTCAATATCTTTCCGGCAACTTTAGTGCTTGTAGAATTTGATAACCGGTATAAAAAGAAACAGAAACTTTGTTCTCATCCATCCATATCGTCACTGGATATTTTTCTCTATATTCCGAAAAGAACAGTTAATAAATAAGGGTTCAATAAAGTGAGACTGGAAACCTCATCCGTACCATATACATTAAAAGTTTCATTAAAATGAATATCTTCTGTTTCTATCTTTTTCGCTATTTTCAGCTTTTTATATCCCACTTGAAATTCTCGACCAAAGAATCCCTACTTGTTGGAACAATTCGAACATGTCCCACTAAACCAGTGGCATATTTCGCCATCAAAACCTGACCTTTAAAATCTTCTATGACCGTTGTATTCCCTTCTGAATCTTGATTGGTATGATAAGAATACAAATTACAAAATTCTGTGTTATATTCATCTTTAAACAAAATATGACAATTCGGCTGGTAGGTACTGGCACTTGGGGTCACTAGGTCAAAAATAGCTTCTTCAATTCCTCCCTCATAATCTATCTTGATATTAGAAGAATTTCTCTAGACAGGTAGCGAAAGTAATCTACATAAGAGATGTGATTCTTTTTATTTCTTTTTGATACCAATTGCCTGAAAAATCAATAAAAACCATCCCCCAGAACAAAACCAAGAATTTTTGAAAGAAAGCCATCAGAATAAACACAACAAAAACTAATAAAAGAAGCTGTGTTTTGATTCTTAGAAACGATTTAAACTCATTTCTTCTTTGACAGACCTTAAGATAGCTTTGTTTTTCAGGAGATTTTTCACCTCTTGAATTTTTCTCAAAAGCTTCTTTATTCGAAAAAGATGTTGCTTTTTCGTCGTCAATAAACACGTCCTTTTCTATGCTTCTATCATTATATATCACAAATCCAAATTTTTCCTTGATATACCGATTCGATCCAAATAGATCTCTATATTCAAGATTATCTATTTTTCAACTCATCTTAACGAATTATTTTCCTGCAAATTTCTTAAAAATTCATTGAACTTCTCAGCTTCTTCCTTTGACAAACATAAACCAGGAAGTTTTTCATCGTTTTCCTCTAAAACCGCAAATTGTGTAGCCGGCTGTCCAGCCACCTTGATGATAAATCGTATACATCCCCGTAGACATTTTTTGCTTTTTGATGGTATCTTGTCTGAAAAATTTCCGCTTCACTACAGCCCTCAATTCCGGAGTTGTTTTAGCAATAATACGATACTCATATCAGATTCGCGATAACCGATGATCAAACTGGTGTAAGTATAGGTCGTTTACGAGCTACGATATAATTACTGTTTTTTGATCTCTAAAGCATAGTCATAAATTACCTGATACGAATCCCCCTCTTCTACGGTTTTATGAAACAATTCTCTTAATCTATTTTTATTAGCCTCAGACTTTGCACATCCCATTCTTTTCTTTTACTAAACCAACCCATGATCTATTCCTCCTTTTTAAATGATCCTTTCTTCTGGTAAACTCGTCCTCATTTTTATCCATCAATAGAATTGATTCTACATACAGTGAGCGGACTCATCTGGATCCGGGGTAAAAGCATCCCTAATCCGATCCAATTCGTGAGCCATCTTCAAGCTATCCGTCCAAGGCATGGATGGCTCTTCTATCAAACCTAACGCAAAAGCCCTCTCAAAAGCTCTTACTTCCCTGTTAAGTCATTACCTTCATAGAGATATTCCAAGATTTTTCTTCCTTTCCTTTCTTAAGAACAAAGTGCGATGGTCGATGAAAAATTTGGAATTTCGATGCTGCCTTTCGTTCCTTGAATGAGAGCTAAACGATTCAATGGTTTTTCCAAACTGATTTCCATTTGAGAAAACCTCATTCTTTTCAAAAATAGCCACTACAGTGAGTCTATCCCTTGTCTGAACCGGACCGCCACTTCTTTCAAATGAAGTTGACTTTTCAACACATCCACCAACCAATTTACTCCATAGCAGCCTACGTCTAAAAGAACACCCCCTTGAATGGAATCTCCAAGATACGATTGTTTCAAAAAAGAATCAGACACCTCAGAATATAATTGTATGGATTGAATCGTCCCGATAGTCCCTTGTTCTAAAGCTTTTTTTAATGCTTGATAAGCTGGAAAATAACGTGTTTTCATAGCTTCCATCAATAACACATTCTTTTCTTTGGCTTTTAAAGTCAACGCTTGTACTTCCCACTCATTTAAAGCTAGCGGTTTTTCAATAAGAACTGCTTTTCCTTCATCCATAGCTTCTAAGGCATACTTATAATGAAGACCATGAGGCAAAGCTATATATACCGCTTCTACATCGCTTTTCAATAATTCCTCATAACTGTCATAAACCACCGGAATTGAAAATTCTTTTTGAAGCCATAGCGACTTCCTTTTTGTACGACCCGAAATCGCAGACACTTTCTTTGGTTGAGAGGCTAAGAACCTCTGGCTACATTCCCGAGCCAAGAATTCCCTCATTTCATTTTAATTTCTCCATGGGAACATAGAGTTCTTTCATCACTTCTTGAATGATAGCGGTTGGGATAAAGCCATCCAGCTTACCCCCATTCATGGCAATCTCTTTGCAAACAGAAGAACTTAAAAACGAATATGCCGGTCTAGCAATAAAGAATAAAGTTTCAATTTGATCGTTCAGGCTTAAATTAGCCGTCGCTTGTTGAAGTTCATATTCATAGTCCGAAACAGCTCGAATCCCACGAATGATGGCTCCACACTCTAAATGTTCGGCATAATTCACCGTTAAGCCATAGCCAATTTCCACTCGTACATTCCTAGGATGATCAATATCCGCTAAACTTTTTCAATCATTTTCCTTACGCTTTTCAACACTGAAGGTGCATTTTTGCAGGGATTATCCATAATCATAACCACCAATTCTTCAAAACATCCTACTCGCTCTTTTCAATAATGTCTAAATGCCCATTGGTGATAGGATCAAAGGTTCCCGGATAGCAAGCTTTCATATAATCTCCTTTCGATAAAATAAGAGTTGACTTCTACCGTACTCTTTCTTTTTCCATAATTTTTGATCTTCAATTTTTCCGGATAACGATCTTCTCGATCAGCCTCGATCATAATAATACTATTTGAATTTAATAATTCTTTTTCAACTAATTGTTTAATAATCCATACATTTTCTTGTTTTCCTATAAGGTGGATCTAAATACACCAAATCAAAGGACTGACCTGCTAAAATATCCAATACCTGCTTAGCAGACACCCTTTAATAAAAGTCGCTTGATCCATCACATCAAGAGATTCTATATTCTTTTGAATGACCCGTTGGGCTTGTCTGTCCTTATCTACAAAAACAGCTCTTTTAGCTCCTCTTGATAAGGCCTCCAATCCATTGGCACCACTTCCGGCATATAAATCCAAAAAAGAAGCATCCACAATGTCATTCATTAAAATCGAGAAAACCGATTCTCTTACCCTGATCTAAGGTTGGTCTGGTGTCCGTTCCCCTTGGGGCTTCAATCACCCTTGAGCGAAACTTTCGGCAATAATTCTCATTGAATTTCTCCCCGATTGAATTGAGAAATGATGGCTTGTGAAATACCTATACACATCATAAAAGACCAAGTACTGGAACCACCGGCAGAAATCATCAGCAAAGGAACTCCTGTTAATGGGATCAAACCCGTTGCTCCACCGATATTAAAAACCATATGAACTAACAGATACATCGCTGTACCAATTAAAATCATCTTCCCTGCTTCACTCTTCATTTTAATGGCATAGCGGAATAATTGAATTAAAATGGTTCCATATAATAACATCAAAAGACCAAACCCAAAGCATTCCTGTTTCTTCTACAACTATGGCTAAAATAAAGTCTGTATTCGAGGCTGGAAAAACTCCGTATATTTCCGAATGGATTGACCAATCCCTCTCCCCTTTAAACCACCAGTCGCAAAAGATATTAAACCGTTGATCAGCTGATACCCAGCTCCATAGGTATCATGGAAAGGATTAAACATAGCTGTAAAACGAGCTTTCTTTATATCCCGTTACAACAGAAGAGATGATCTTTTCTCAAATCCGGTATACAATAAAACCATAACCAGCCACGACCCCGGTCCAGAAAGCCGTCTTAAAAACCGTTGTACACTTTTAATTGAGGATGTTTCGGAATCAAAAACAACACCAAAAATAATGAAAATAATTAAGGCAGATCCTAAATCATTTTCCAAAAATAAAAACAATCAAGAAAATAGATAGAACATATCCGAAAGGACGAGCTGCCATCTTAAGCTCAACTATGATACCTTCACGATTATCTCCTAAAAAACGAGCCATGATTAAAATCGTCATGATTTTCGCAAATTCAGAAGGTTGGATCGTAAAACCGCCGAAACGAATCCATGCTTTTGCCCCACCGGCCGCTGTGAAAGCCAATGGCACTAATAAAGATATCAATGTGACCACGATCAGTGTATTAAATAACCTGGACTTCAAAAAAGAAAGATGGAAATGCTTGCTCATAAAATGCATGGATCCATAGCCAACTATTAAGAAAAAAATTTGTTTAGCGGCCACTAAAATCAATTTTTTATTATCTCCATTGACCAAACCCATAGAGGCAGAGACAATTGCAATCAAACCGAAAATCATTAGTCCAATCATACAAAAATGAATGGCCAGATCAGCCCCGCTGGTAGCTCTATAAAAAGATAGATGGATTCTTCTCTTCTTTTTCATACTCATGTTATAATAGTAGCACGAAAGAATTGTGCTTTATTTAATAAAATAAAATAAATGGTACAATGGAATTGAGGTAAATGTTTTATGTTGATAAATAATGATACCATCGTCAAAGATAATAACCCGATCATCCGGACAAAATCGAAGGAAGTGAAGCTACCCTTTAAGTGAAAGACGCTTCTATTACGTGATATGTTAAAGTATGTACGAGATTCCACCGATGAAGAAAAAGCAAGAAATATAATTTAAGACCGGCTGTTGGTATTAGTGCGATTCAAGTGGGCATCCCCAAACGTATGATGGCCGTAGTGGTTGATGATATTGATAAAAATGGGGATCCAATTCATTATGAATATATGTTGGCTAACGCTAAAATTGTTAGTGAAAGTGCTCAACCGGCTTATTTAAGCTCTGGTGAGGGCTGTTTATCCGTGGTACAAGATCATCCCGGTTATGTGATTCGTAAAGCAAGAGTGACTGTTGAGGCTTATGATTTAATCACGGACTCGATGGTTTCTATTCGTGCCAGAGTGGCCTGAGTATCGTTCTTCAACATGATTAGATCACTTTGACGGCATCTGTCTACGACTGAATCGACATCCATTAGATTGATGGCTTTAGTCATCTAGAAAGTTAATCTATGTCTGAAACAAAAACAAATTATCCAAGAAGAACAAATCCATATAAGAAAGTCATTCAAAACGAAGATCGTTCTAAATCCATTCGTCATGAAACCGATACCATGGTTTATGCCATGGGTGGATTAGGCGCTATCGGAATGAATATGTATTGTGTCGAACACAATGATGAGATCGTTATTATTGATTGTGGTGTTTTATTTCCACAAAATGAATTATTAGGAGTGGATTATGTGATTCTGATTTTTCTTATTTAGTTAAAAATCAAACTAAAATCAAAGCCATGGTGATCACCCATGGCCATGAAGATCATCATCGGAGGTATTCCTTTCTTTTTAAAGACGATTCGTCTAAAGAAATCTATGCCCCTCGCTTTGCAAAACGATTGATTGATTAGAAGAACATCGTTTAACAAGAGTTTGTAAAATCATTGAAATTGATTCAGACTCTTCTATCAACACAAAGTATTTTAATATTGGTTTCTTTTTGATACGGTTCACTCCATCCCGATTCATTGGGGTTTTGATTAATACACCCTAATAGGGCGCATTGTGAAACAGGGGAGTTTTTAAATTTGATTACTCCGGTTGGAAAACCATCAGATTTTTCAAAAATGGCTTATGTTGGTCAAATTGGTGTTGATTTATTACTATCCGATTTCACTAATTCATCCGTTCCAGGTTCTTCCATTTCTGAACGAATGGTAAGAGCCATTCTTTCCCCAAATGAAAAAGACCCTCGGTCGTTTATTGGTTTTCACTTTTGCTTCTAATGTTTTACGTGTTAACCAAATTTTAGAACGGCAGTTGCTTGTAATCGAAAAATTGCAGTATTTGCAGATCTATGGAAAATGTCGTCGAGAGTGAAGTCGTGAATTAGGGTCATTAATATTCCTAAATCCAGTTTCATTTCTGGCAATGAGTTAAACACCCTTCCGGCCAATCGAATTTGTATTGTGCACAGGTTCACAAGGAGAACCGATGGCTGCTTTTAAGCCGAATTGCGAATGGTTCGCATCGTTTTATTAAAATCCTTCCTGGAGATACCGTCTTATTTTCTTCTTCCCCATTCCGGGAAATGGACAATCGGTTGGTGAAGTGATCAATCAATTAACCAAAGTCGGAGCTAATGTAGTGACCAACTCTCCACTAACTTCTTTTCATACAACCGGTCACGCTCCTGTTGAAGAACAAAAACTGATGTTAAACCTCATCAAACCAAAATGGTTCATGCCAAATCATGGCGAATATAAGATGCTGGTTGAACATTGTCGTACCGCCGTTCTAACAGGCGTTCCCTGAAGATCATTGTTTTGTCTGTACCAACGGAGATGTGGTCGTGTAAGAAATCATGAAGCCTTTATCGCCAATGAAAAAGTTCATACTGATGCTATTTATGTTGATGGAAATGATATTTCAGGGCTAAGCACTTCAGTCATCAAAGATCGCCAAATTTTATCTGAAAAATGGTTTGGTTTCCGTTATTGTGACTATTGATTCTCGCCACAATAAAAATTCTATGTCGACCAAGCATTGTCTCACGGGGATTTGTGACATTAAAGATTCCCATACTTTTATTAAAAGAAGCGGAATTGATCGTCTATGAAGCTCTTAAAAAGACGATGCAAAATCGAACGACTTTTGGTGAAATCAAGTCTTGCATTAAGACTTCTTTTGGAGCCATTCTTATTCCAAAAAACTAAGAGAGCCCCTATCATCATCCCTGTTATCTTGAATCAAAAAGAAGCTATGAAAGAAATTCAGGAAAAGTTAAATTGAATAAACAGAAAAGTAACAATCGTCCTGTTCATAGAAAACCAAAAGCCGGTGTTTAAACTCACCGGCTTTTCATATTCATTTAAAAACCTCTAGGGAAGTTTTTAAGCACTATTTAACCATAGATGGTTTTTCATCGGTTTGAAAAAGTTGGTACAACATAGCAACACTATCACTAAAGCAACCATGAAGTCAACCATATGAATGTTACCTTGCATAGCCGAACCAAATTGATAAATCATCAAAGCCACGACATACGCAAATCCGCATTGATAAGCAATCGTAAACCAAGTCCAACCTCTATGGTTCATTTCACGACGCATGTGCCTGATGGCTCGCAAATGCATGGAGCACACAATAAATTGAAAAGCCAAGAAACAATAGCCAGCCAATGCCGATCCAAAAAGCTGCGTTCATTGATTGATAAATCTGCCAGCCATTTTCACTGACTTCACCAGCACTCATATAACACACCCATCGTGGACACCACATTTTCTTTAGCAATCAAACCGGTGACTGTCGCCACAGTAGCAGCCAATCTCCAAAACCAAGTGGAGCAAAAATAAAGCTTAACCGCATTAGCAAACATCGCCAATAGAGAATCCGCTTCTTCGACCAAACCAAATCCTTCTGAAGTAAAGCCAAAGTGAGATGTCAACCAAATAAAGACAGAAGCTAAGAAAAATAATCGTTCCGGCTCACAAAGGAAATACCACGTTCCCATATGAATGAAAAATATAAGAAGGCGTTGGCCAATGATAAGCTGGTAATTCCATCACGAACGAGCCGGATCGCCAGCAAAACGCTTAGTCTTCTTCAACATGATACCTGATACAATAATTGAAGCAATGCCTAAGAAATAAGCACTTGTTGGCGACCAAACCGGATTCCTTAAAGAAAGCACCTGAAATCAAAGCAATGACCGGTAACTTTTGCGGAACATGGCATAAAAGAGGTTGTCATGACTGTCATACGACGGTCACGATCACTTTCAATCGTACGAGAGGCCATAATTCCCGGAACCGAACATCCTGTACCCACCAGCATGGGAATAAAACTCTTTCCTGATAAACCAAATCTTCGTAAATAAGCGGTCTAATACGAAAGCGATACGAGCCATATATCCACAAACCTTCCAAGAAAGCCAGGAAGAAAAATAGTGTCAACATCTGCGGTAAGAAACCCAAAACAGATCCAACCCTCAGCTAAGATACCATCCAAAAACCAAACCCTGTACCCATTCCGAAGTATGAGGCTCTTCAAAAATCTCCTAAAAATTACCGGTAAACCAACTTGATAAGGTCCAAAATTATGAGCATCCGGTTCTTCTTCAGCCCGCATATTTTTCATACATCTTGTAATCGACCTGACGCGTTTCTACCACTTTTCCCTTTTTCATCATGAATTTCTACTGAAACGGTAAAGTTTTCCAGTGCTTTTTGATTTAAAAATTTCAACTTCTTCACCATTCTTCTTCATATAACTCCCTTTTTCAACAGCTCCATCCACGAAAGCATCCTTCGCTTCTGAATTCATGTTGAAATTTGAACTGGCTTCATCAAAGGCTTCACGACCCTGACCAAACCAAACCAACCATCACCGAATAAACCATCATTCACCCAATCCGTTGCTTTTAGTCCCAAAATGTTTGGACTCGAGACAGAAGTAAAACAATAAACATAATTAACGCAAGATTGGTAATCCCAACCAACGATTGGTAACTCACCGAGTCAATTTTATCAGAAATGCTTTTTCCTCCGGATGACTCTTTTTATAAATACCGGCTAATAAATTGGTGATATATTGATACCGTTCATTAGTGATCATGGATTCACTGTCATCTTCCAATTCCGTTTCTAATGTTTCAATGGCATCTGATAATTTTTTCTTTTGATCCTCATTAAAATGAATCGATTCCAAGACTTTTTCATCTTTTTCAAACAATTTAATCGCATACCACCGTTTTTGTTCAGTCGGAATTGAACTCAATTGTTCTTCTAAAGAAGTTAAGAAATTTTCAACTTTGTCATTAAAATGATGAATCGCCGGCATTTCTTTCTTCTTAGCCGCTTCTAAAACCGCTTGTGCCACCTCATGAACACCCGTTCCCTTTAAAGCTGAAATAGGCATTACCCGGCATCCTAATTTTGACTGTAGGGCAAACCAAGTCAATCGTATCCCTTGTTTTTCAACTCAACCATCATATTGACAGCCACCACAACCGGTAAACCGAGTTCCATCAGTTGTAGTCAGTCATATTTCGTTCAAGATTAGTACCATCAATGATATTCAAAATAGCCATGACGGTTTTCTTTTCACTAAATAGTTACAGGATACTACCTCTTCTAGTGTATAGGGAGATAAAGAGTAAATACCAGGTAAATCTTCAATGATCACATCACTATGTTTCTTCAGTTTACCTTCCTTCTTTTCCACTGTCACACCTGGCCAGTTACCAACCGTTTGATTAGATCCGGTTAACGCATTAAAAAGAGTGGTCTTTCCACTGTTTGGATTTCCGGCAAGCGCAATGATCATCTTATGGTCACTCATGATTCCACCTCAATCATTTCCGCATCTTCCTTACGAATTGATAATTCATATCCACGAACAGTCAATTCAATTGGATCTCCTAGCGGAGCAACTTTGCGGATGGTCACAACAGTTCCTTTGGTAATCCCCATATCCATGATGCGCCGACGCACAGCCCCTTCACCATGGAGTTTTTTGATGACAGCTTTTTCGCCAATCGCTACTTCCTTTAACGTCATTCTATCCTCCTATATCAAAATTTTCGCCGCCATAGAGGCGCTTCAAGGCAAACCTGAGTCTCCTTCACTTTAACAATGAGGTCCCCGCCATTTTTCGATATAATCTGGACAATGGTTCCTTGGAGTAAAGCCCAAATCCTGAAGATGTTTCAGTGTTTGCGTACCACCAATATTTAGTCATATAATTGCGTTATATTGCCAAACTCAATGGCATCATTCATGTCCTCCCCAGGTTAGATGGTCTCAACTATAGTTAGTCTATACTTACGTCCACCCCTTGTCAATGAACCTTCTTAACCCCTTTTGACTTTGCTAAAAATTGTTTTCTTTCAAAAATTAACGTGTAAAATAGTAATAGAATTGAGGTTATCTATGAAAAGAATTTATGATTGCTACAGCTTTCAACAGCTGATTTACCTATCACATATCTAAAAAGACACCAGATTCCATTTATCTTTATTCCTATACATTAAATGATCATATTTTATTTGGATGATTGTAGTGAAGAATCCCAACGTCAGCTTGTTTAACGCTATGCTTAGGTATCCAAAACCAAACACATCACAGATTTCTGAATATGCCTATGAAGAATTTTTCCGTAACCTTGCTAAACAAGGAAAAGATATTCTTTTTATGGATATGGCTCGTGCTGTATCCAAGTCCATTCACAATGCTGAAAAAGCTATCCAAACGGTTGCTCAAGAATTTCCAAATATTCAAATTCAAATGGTGAAAGCTATTCCATCACTGTCATTTAGCGCTATTAGTTAAACACTTAGTTCACTTAAAAGAGACCGGATCCTCTTATGAAGAATGCGTTCAATGGGCCAAGATCGTGCTCTGGAATATGTACATCACTTTATGGTGGAAGATTTGAAATAGTTAAGAAAAGGTGGTCGTTTATCCAACGCTTCTGCAATTGTCGGATCCCTTCTTTCCCATTAAACCGCTAATCTCACTTAGATCAATTCGGAGCTTTAATTTCCAAGCGTACCGTTCGGGGAAGGAAACTTGTCTAAAAGAACTTTTAACTTGGATTGAAGAAGATTTTACTGAAAATACCTATCAGAAGAATTGGCTATCATCCATGCCGATTGTTTGAAGAAGCTCAAAAATACGGGAAGAATTATTATCTCTCTACCCAAAACTGAAACCTGATCTGTCATCATCACCAGTCTTGGTCCAACCATTGCCAGTCATGTCGGTCCTGATTTTATCGGAATTGCTTATAGAGGAGAAGAAAGCTTAGCTTCTCTTTTTAACTTTGACTTTCTATCAATCGTAGTGCTTTTCATAATAATTTTGTCCTGTAATTTCTTTCATAATCATCGAAAGAAGTGAAACATCATCTGTTAAAAGACCGTCTACACCATTTAATAACAGCTCTTTCATTTTGTTTTCTTTATTGATGGTCCAAACAAAAACTTGTTTTGTTTCTTAGCTGATAAAAGCAAATAAATGGTTATAACTAAATTCTTCCACCAAAATAAAATCCACCGGATAATTTTTCTCAAAAGATCCCAATTGAAAAGGATAATATACCCTGTTTGAATCGAAGGTAATGCCTTTTTGCTTCTAGTAAAAGCATCCAAATAAAGAGAAATGAAACGATTTTGATTCAAGGGATTTTAACGATTTATATTGTTTTTAAAAAGCTTTCATAAATTCCCTGAACTTTCCTTTTCCGCTTTAATTCAATCAATAAAGGCTGTTTCAAACGATTGGATTTTTCAATATATTCCTTAAGACTGGGGATGCGGCTAGTCATTCCCGCTTCATTACGAATAGAAATTCTTTGTAGCTGTTCTAAAGTTAAATCAGATACTTTCCGATTCAAACCGGCCATGCACGTTTTTAACGTTCGATCATGAAAGACCACAAAATTGTTTATCCTTAGTCATTAAAACATCCATTTCTACAAAAATCAGCCTTTTTGATGAGCTGATTCAAGGGCTTCTAAGCTATTTTCAACAAAATTCGAGCTATCTCCTCGATGAGAAATTTTTAAAACTGTCGGATGATCTTCTAATAAGGATAATTGTATATATCCTGACACAAATAATGAAAAACTCCTGCCACCACAATCCATAAACGAATATTTTGATAAAGAGGTCTACAGAAAGTGGTTGATCTTGAATTTGAATCATCATCATAATCAACACAAACTTCAGTCCCATATGGATAGCATAATTGCATCCATTAAAATAGAATAAAGAGACCCTCTTTCATTAAAGGAAGTTCCAAATGGATCCCACTTACTAAAAATAATGGCGCTTAATGCGTAGACAGATACAATAACAATGACAGCAAAAATACCATATAACAAAAATATAGGCAATATGAAGCAAGGTTTTCCCTTTTTGTTTCCTGCCATGAATCCAATAAAGCTTCTTTAGGACCTCTTTTGTTAAGGAAAAATAAAGGCAAAAATACAACAAACGTAAATTGATGTAAGCAACGGAAAGCATGATCGCTCCATATCCCAAAAATACCACGGTACTCTTCATCAATTCATCTCAATAAAATCCGAATTTTCCATTTCGCTATTAAACTAGAACTTAACCCTAAATTAGCCAAAGGAACTCATTAAAATCAAATATAGAATAAAAGAAAAATCCCCGGACCACATAATTGTTTACATTTTGACCAAATTCTATCTCTAAAAATTTAATTACTCTTCCAATGCAGCTCATCCATCACAGAGTATACAATAATGAAAACTCTGAAAAATGATGGCACAGATACTAACGCAAATAAAATAAACGCCAGCACCATCACTGGTTGTCGGAAAATATGCAACAGATTTTCTTTATTCAAAAATATAAAAAGCCGGAATAATGAATGATTTGACGAAAAACATACGTTAACATTCCTTTTAAAAAGATTGTATAAATCGGATACAGTACAAGACTCATACTCAAAAAGCGAAAGAATGCTTTTAATCCAGATATTTGTATTCGCTAACCATTTTTCATAGAACTACTATACCATTTTTATACTTCTATTTTTGAAAAATTTCTTAAAATCCATGTGCAGCACTAAATCAGCCTGATCATCATAGGAGTTATTTCTCGATTGATCAAAAACCAATGTATCACCATGAAAATAACGTAATAATCCGGCAGCCGGATATACTACTAAAAGAAAGTCCCCCATAATCACACAAACATCTGCTTCATCAAAAACCCGTATCGCTTGATATAAGATTTTTCATCCAACCCTCTTCATATAAGACCACATCCGGTTTGATGATCCCGCCAAACCGAACATTTTAAATTCCTACAGACTCTTTTTATAAATTGAGCTGATCGTGCTTGATGACAATTCATACAATAATTCCGCAAAAACAGATCCATGCAATTCTAAAACATGACCGAAACAGCCTTTTTGATGAAGTCCATCAATATTTTGAGTGATAACATTGACCGACTTTCCCTCTTTTTCTAACTGAGCTATGAATTGATGCACATAGGAATCACGAACATTTAAATGCAACATTTTATCACGATAAAATTCAAAAATTCCGCCATATGTTCAATAAAGTAAAGAATGACTTAAAATCTTTTCCGGTGGATCAGTATACTTTTGATGATATAGGCCATCTTGACTACGAAAATCAGGGATTCCACTAGCTGTAGAAACACCAGCTCCTGTAAAAAAATACGATTTTTATGTCCTTGCTGAATGATTTCATAAAAATTTTTCTATCGCTTGCTTCATCCTCATTCCCTTTTTCTTCCTATAAGATCATCTTGTCATAGAAAAGACACTTTGTATATTTCAAACCGTTCAAAAAGAATCTTTCACTTTTTCTTAAAATTTTTCCATGATTCATTGAAACACATTTATCCATCAAAGAACGAACTAAAGCAAAGCACTTCCTAAATTCAACGTATTCATATCTCTTTTAAAAAGCCGGCCCAGTCCTTTTTAAAAATCTTCTCTATCTTTCTTTTCCTGTTCCTCTTCATTTAAGAAAGAGATCAATTTTTGCCTGCATTGGCCAAATGACTCTCTTAATTGCCCATCCGAGCAATCAAACAGATCCCCACTTAATAGATCAAAACCATGAAAAGACTTCGCTTCCAATTCAAAAGAATGCGTTTGACTCAGACTACGATTCACTAAAAACACACTTAGTGTCTTTATCCTCTCGATAATAACCTAAGACATCTTCATTCAATGCAAAGCAATATAAACTACCCTCTTGGAATACATCTAAACAATTCCTTAAAGCGATCGCATTGCGATACATGGTTAGAATATCCGAATCTTCTTTCCCCAAGGATAACTGGCACGATTGTATGGATCTTCAAATCCTTCCAAGCCTGCTTCATCTCCATAATAAATGGATGGAACTCCCGGTAATGTCATTTGTAATAAGACCATCAACCAAATTCGTGATTTTGCCAGCTGTCGCTGTTCATCAGATAAACGGTAATTTTTCTTTTCTGTTTCACTCAGATACATTGGAGCCCCACCCAATTTCGTCATTGAACGAATGGAGTCATGGGAACTCATCATATTTAAATTTCCTTGTAAGTTTTCCGGTGGATAATTTTCTTGAATTGAAGTAATGATTTCGCACAAATCATAAGCATTGATCTCTTTTAAAAGAAATCGCTGGATACCATCACGCCATGGATAATTCATCACACCATCCAATTCATCTCCTAAAAAATAATGTCGCAGTTTTCCATAGCTGATTTTATTGGACGCATCTTCCCAAACTTCACCAATTAAAAGCCCTTGATCACCGATCGTTTCCTCAACCGCTTTCTTGATTTCAACAATGAACTCTTCTTTCAATTCATCTGCGACATCCAAACGCCAACCTTTAACACCGGTTTTTAACCATTTACGAATCACAACCCTCTTGATCTTGGCAAATTAAACGTCGATACGCTTCATTGTCTTGATTCAAAGCCGGTAAATCATCCACTCCCCACCAAGAATGATAATAGCCATCTTCTCGGAAATAAAACCAATCTCGATACTTCGATTGTTCGGATTGATAGGCTCCTATTTCAGGATAATTTCCATAGCGATTAAAATATACAGAATCACAACCTGTGTGATTGAAAACACCATCTAAAATAATGGAAATGCCATATTTCTCAGCATCTTTTACCAGAGAAGTAAACGCTTCATCTCCTCCTAACATGTCATCAACATGAAGATAATTTCCTGTATCGTAGCGGTGATTACTAGAAGCCTCAAAGATGGGATTTAAATAAATCACTTGAATCCCCAATTCTTTAAGGTACGGAAGCTTTTCTTGAATTCCTGAAAGCGTCCCTCCATAAAAATCCCAATTTCGAATCCGCCCTTGTTCATCTTTATCATAACCGGGAACGGTATTCCAATCTTCTATCAATCGATGACCAGGGCCTTTTTTCTTTCCTTTGACAAAGCCTTTTTAGTTAACGCTTGCCAATCTTTTCCACGATAAAAACGATCCGGAAAAATCTGGTAAACAACGGATTTTTTATACCAATCCGGAATAGAACGAGGTTGATAAACAGTCAATTGAAAAGAAGGTGGTTCATAAGAATAAATTTGCCCAATTCCCCCTTGATAACCTTGTCTGGCTCCATAATAGAGCATTGAACCATCCACTAAAGTTAATTTAAATAATACCAAACAATGGCTTTTTGTTGACTAGGGGAAAAAGTAGATGAAATCCCTTTCATCTACTTCCATGGACATCAATTAGTTCCCCTTGATCATCAATCCAAATTCTTAATTCACACTTTTTGAACATCTGTGTCTTTGACCCATAAAGCTAATTCCACTTGCTTTTCCAACCGGTATAGCACCAAACGGACTGCGAAACTGCTTTTTGGCGTGTATTGTGTATCATTTCCATAAATGTTATATCCGCTTCTTTAAGACTATTTTCTTTTTTGGCTTTTCAGCCTTTTTTTCTTCTCCAGCTACCTTCTTAGCCGACTTACCTGTTCTCTTTTGACCTATTGGATCTTCTCTTTCCAGTTCAGGATGTAACCCATAATAGATCTCGGCATATTGTTTAGCAGATCGATTCCAAGAATGATCTTTTTCCATAGCTGCTTTCATTAAATTCAACCAAGCCTCTTTATGGTTATCATAAACGCCTACCGCATTCAAAACAATGTCAAACATTTCTTCCGGCATTGAAATTCGCGAAACTAAAACCATCTCCTCACCATGAATTGGTTGTATGGAATGACGGAATCCTTTAATCCCCCTGTTTCCCGAACAATCGGTAAAGTACCATAGGCTTGTGCCATCATTTGTGTTAAACCACATGGTTCAAACAAAGAAGGGACTAAAATCATATCTGCTCCGGCATATACTCGATGAGCTAATCCTTCATCAAAACAAATTTGTGCTGATATCTGACCATTAGATCTAACGCATATGCTTTCAAGGTTTCTTCATAATCCCTATCTCCCGTTCCTAAAACCACCAATTGAATATCGTGATTTAAAAATTCAGGAAGTTTATTAATAACTAAATCAAGCCTTTTTGTCTGGTCAAACGCGAAATAACAGCCACCAACGGCTTATCTGGATTGACTTCAGACCCACCTCTTGTTGCAATGTTTTGCATTCTTGCTTACCGGATAAATCTTGAATACTATAATTTTTCTTAAGCCATGGATCCGTCTTTGGATTATAAGCGACTGTATCAATACCGTTAAAATACCATGTAAAATAGAATTTCTTCTTTGAAAATATATTCCAAAATGTCTCCATAAGTTGGTGTTTGAATCTCAAAGCATAACTTGGACTCACGGTGGTCAAGACATCACTATACGATACAGCCCCTTTCATAAAATTCACTGAGTCTTTATCCATTCTAAGCTGATTCACAGCCGCTGGAATATCCGATAAACCAAGAATATCTCCTAAAACATTATCCGACATTTGCCCTTGAAACTTAAGATTATGAACAGTAAAAACCGTTTTAATACGATCATATTTCTCAATTCCACGATAAAAATTCTCTTAAGAAGACAGAAGATAAAGCCGTATGCCAATCATGACAATGAAGAACATCCGGTTCAAAAATCTAAATATTGGATTAGCTTCAACTAATGCCTTGGAAAAGAAGGCAATTCTTTCCCCATCATCAAAATAACCGTAAACACCATCTCGCTTAAAATAATATTCATTATCTACAAAAATACCAAGTGATTCCTTTGTATTGCAATCTTCAATACCACAATATTGTTGGCGCCATCCTAAAGGAACTTGAAATTCACCAACATGACGCATGTGTTCTAAATATTCGCTTGGAATCATTGAAAAATTTTAGGTAAATCACTCGTACATCACAATGATTCTCTTTTAAAAGCAAAGCGGTAAAGATCCAGCCACATCCCTAAGCCACCAATCTTTAGAAAAGGGGCTGCTTCATACGTAGCAAACAAAACTCGAACATTTCTTTTCATCGTTATTAATCTCCTTTTTTCGGCAACACCAACAATGCTTGACGGTACCTTTTAAAACACTGTCCTTCGCCACCACATTGCGACGATCAATCACAGCTACTCCACTTTCGCTCCTCTTCAATCACACAAGATTGAAGAATAATGGAGTTACGAACCACGGCCCCCTTACCAACTTTCACATTTCTAAACAACACTGAATTTTCAACCGTTCCTTCAATCACACACCAGCCGGCACTAAAGAATTGGATACCTTCGCTTCGTCCTTGTATTGCGTAGATGAACGGTCTCTGTCTTTTGTCATATTGGATTTTCTTTTGAAAACAATTCATGGCGAATATCATTCTTCAATAAGTCCATCGTCATTTGATAGTAATCATTCATTGAAGAAACAAGGTGCATATAGCCATCAAATTGATATCCTTCCATGACTAAATTCTTGGTATTGTTGTTTAAGAAACTTTGTAAATCCATATAATCCACATTGGCATACCAATCCAACACCTTCAAGAGAAGCTTATGGTTAATCACAACCGTCGGAATCAGCATGGCATCTCCCTTTTCGACATTACGATCGAAGTCTATGATGCGATTCTTCTTCAATTCTATTTTGGTCGAATCCGGCATATTTTTAGAAGCTATTTTATACAACATAGTCATATCAGCACCGGATTCATTATGCTGATGAATCATCTCTTGAAAATTCATATTGTAAATGACATTACTAGCTGTGATGAGTACAAATTCAGCTTGTGAACGTTTCAAATAAATCGAATTCTTACGAATATCACGCAACAATAAATGAGATCGTTTATTATTAGGCCCATAAACAGCTCCCGGCAATATAAACAACCCACCATTTCTCTTTGTCAGATTCCAATATTCACCCGAACTAACATGATCTAATAAGGAACGATAGGAATAAGGCGTTATAATACCGACACTATTAATTCCTGAGTTCGTCATATTGGATAAAGCAAAGTCAATTAAACGGTATCTAGAACCATACGGTAAAGCCGAAACCGAACGATCTTTGGTCAATTCATCCAATTCAGGCGTATCAAAATTTGCTGAAATAATTCCAATGACATTATCCATACATGTTCCTCCTATTCAATCACTTGCGCATCACCAATAACGGTAATACGTCCTTTTTCCGCACCAAGAGTAGCTCCTTTTTTCACCACCGAATTTTCCCCCATAATACTACGGGTCACCATAGCTCCCGCTTCCACACAAGATCCCGGTAATAAAATCGAATCGGTTACAACCGCTCCTTCTCCAATATAACAATCGCTACTGAGGATGGAATGATGTACTTTTCCAAAAATCTCCGATCCATTACCGATAATGCAATTATTCACATCCGCTTCTTTGGAAATATAATGGGCCGGACTAACGTCTTCATTGCTATAGATAGGAAATGTACTATCATACAAATCTAATTCCGGATGCTTACTTAAAAGATTCATACTGGTGTGATAGTAACTAGGGATCGTTCCCACATCCTTCCAAAAGCCGAAAAATTCATACGCAAAGATTCTCCCTTTAGCTTTTAATAAAGCCGGAATAATATTTTTACCAAAATCGTGTTCAGATTCCTCTTTTTCATGGTCTTCCATCAGTGCTTTTTCTAAACAATCGGCACTAAACATATAAATTCCCATAGAAGCTAAATTGGATTCCGGATGTTCCGGCTTTTCTTCAAATTTGGTAATTCGACCACTCTTATTGGTAGACATAATCCCAAAGCGAGAAGCTTCTTCCATTGGGACCGGCTTTACGGCAATGGTTAGATCCGCTTCACGATGAACGTGGAAATCTAACATTTTCTGATAATCCATTCGATATAAATGATCACCAGATAAAATCACCACATACTTTGGACGATGCAAGCGAATATAGTCCAAGTTTTGATAGATAGCATCCGCTGTTCCCTCATACCAAGACCCCCACTTTCCGTCGCATAAGGGGTAAAATAGAAACACCACCGGTTTTTGAATCTAAGCCCCATGCCCTTCCACTACCAATGTAATTATTCAACACACTAAGGACGGTATTACGTTAAAACACCTACAGTATCAATGTTGGAATTGGCACAATTCGATAAAGAAAAATCAATAATCCGAAACTTCCCCAAAAGATACTGCCGGTTTTGCAGTGGCTTTCGTTAAAAGCTTCTAAACGACTGCCTTGGCCACCTGCCAGTAACATAGCAATACATTCTTTCCCTCTTTTTCATAATTTCCTCCTGTTTATGTTAATGATTAGAGTTTCCAAATTTCTTGAACATATTCCTCAATGGTTCGATCGCTAGAGAAGTAACCTGAACAAGCGTATTATGAACGGACATCTTCCACCAAAGTTTTCTTATCCTCATAAAGACCAACCCAGTTCTTCAAAAAGCATTCATATAGCTTTCAAAATCTTTCAGGACAGCTGTCATTATCTCTTAGTAGACTATCGTAAATCAGGTCAAATCCACCGGATAAATGGCTATAGGTGTCATCCATCAATTGATCCAACACTTTTTAATCCGTTGGTTTTGCATGATACAACGTCCATGCCAGATAACTGCCTTGATGCCTCATTATTTCAATTTCATGAGCTTTTAAACCGAAGATCTTAATGTTATCAGATCCAACCAATTGAGTAATTTCAACATTAGCACCATCTAAAGTTCTAATGTAATAGCACCATTCATCATAAACTTCATATTTCCTGTACCCGAAGCTTCCATCCCCGCCGTTGAAATCTGTTCGGAAATTTCTGCGGCCGGATAAATGATTTGAGCGTTTGAAACAGAAAAATTAGGGATAAACACCACTTTGATCATTCGATTTACTCGATCATCATGATTGATCACATCCGCAATCGAACAAATTAAGCTGAATGACATCTTTCGCAAACGTATAACCTTGGGCCGCTTTTCCTGCAAAGATAAATGTCACTGGATGGATATGGAAATTTGGATCAGCTAATAAGCGATTATACAAATCCATAATCTTTGACACATTCAACAATTGTCTCTTATAGGCATGAAACCTCTTGACTTGAATATCAAAGATAGAGTTCGGATTGACCTCAATTCCTGTCATTTTCTTAATATAGTTGGCTAAACGAATCTTATTTTCTTTTTGCTAGCTTCCACTTTTTCTAAGAAAAGAGACATTTTCTTCATATTTTTCAAATTTTTCCAATTCTTCCGGATGATGAATCCATCCTTTCCGATCGTTTCCTCTAAAAGCTTTTCGATAGCTAGGGTTAGCTTGAGCAAAAGAAGCGACGATGATCATGCCATTAGTCTTATTATTGAATTTTTCCGGAACCAATGTATAGAAATCTTTTAAGACAATGTTTTTAGAATTTCAGTATGCAAAATCAGCCACCCCATTCACATGATGAGAAACAATCACCGAAAGATTAGTCCATAAGAACCTGACCATCCCATAAAAATAGCTGTGTTTTAAGTTGTTCTTGCCAACCATCTACATTTTATGGAAAGCTGTCTCGATAGCGACGATCAATTTCTTCAATAATATCGCATAAACGTGGCAATAGGGTTTCTAAAACATATCAATTGGCCACTTTTCCAGAGCTTCCGGTAAAATGGTGTGATTGGTATATGAAACACTAGCACTGGCAATTTTCCATGATTCATCCCAACCCAATCCTCTTGATCCATCAAAACTCTCATCAATTCAGGAGCACAAATAGCCGGTGTGTCATTGGTATGGATCGCTACTTCTTTCTACTAAAAATTTCCCAATGATTTTGCATATTGTTTCTAAAGTTATTCACAATATCCATGATCCCCGCTGCCGTAAACATATATTCTTGTTTTAAACGAAGAATCCGCCCTGATAAAGACTGATCATTAGGATAAAGAATATCAGTAATTGCTTGTACATCCGCACGATGTTTATTCGCATGTGCATAATCTCCCCGATTGAAAGCGTCCATATCGAACCCTTCTTCCATCGGTTTGGCCGACCATATACGGCAGGTATTCACTTGTTTCCCATCATAGCCAACCATAGGAATATCATAAGGAACCGCTAAGATGGTTTCTTCCGGAATCCATTGATAGTGCATTTCATTACCGTCATAACTCTTTTCCACACGGCCACCAAATTTGACCGGAACCGCAGCTTCTAAATGCTTCACTTCCCATGGATAATCCTTTTCCAACCAGTTATCCGGATCTTCTACCTGCCGACCATCTTCAATCCTCTGTTTAAAAAGACCGAAGCGATATCGAATCCCCACTCCTTGTGCCTCATAGCCTAAAGACGCAAGGGAGTCCATAAAACAAGCCGCCAATCTTCCTAGACCACCATTTCCTAAACCGGGATCTTTTTCAATATCAAAATAATCTTCCAAGGATTCTCCCATATCCTTCAAACCTTCTGATACAGTCTTTGTTAATCCCTAAATTCATCAAATAATTTTCCAAGAGTTTTTCCAATCAAAAATTCCATGGAAAAAAATAGTAAATTTTATGAGCAATCTTTTGTTCATGTAATTCACCAGCTTGACTGGAAATCAATTTCGCTAAGACAAAATATTTTTCTTCCGTAGAACAATCCTCAAAAATCCTTACCCACAACCACTAAACAAGCATTCTCAAATTCTTTCTTAAATTCCTTCTTCGTTTTAAACATATATCCCCCTCTTCTTGTTCATTTCTTTAAAATCTTCTCTTTGACTTCTTTTGGACCAACTCTTTGAATCACTATGCCACCCAATGGGCGGTGTCTTGATACAAATAGAGTATGATTGACCATGCATCGGAATTTTTTCAGCTTTATAATAGCCTGTATTGATTCGGCCACTGCCACCATATTCCTTAGCATCGGTATTAAAAACTTCTTTATACCAAGCTTTTTTAGGAACACCAATGCGGTACTCATCATACACTTCAGGCACAAAATTAATAAGGATGATTTCCTCATCTCTATCCAGTTTTCCTTTACGACGATATAGAAGAGTGGATTGTTTTTCATTATCTGCATCCATCCATTCAAATCCCTCCCAAGAATAATTTTCTTGCCAAAGAGCTTTGGATGATAAGAAGAAATGATTTAGGTCACGATTGAAATCTTGTAGGTGTTGATGAGTATCATAATCTAACATAAACCACTGCAATCCTTCGTATTCCCGCCATTCAATAAATTGTGCAAATTCATTCCCCATGAAGTTGTGCTTTGCACCAGGATGAGTCATCTGATAAAAGGCTAAAGCTCTCATACCGGCGAATTGACGCCACCAGTCTCCCGGCATTCGACCGATCAAAGAACATTTGCCATGAACCACTTCGTCATGGCTTAAAGCCAATACAAAATTTTCATTAAAGTTATACATCATAGAAAAAGTCAATAAATGATGATTGCCTGGCCGCCATGGAAAATCCGTTTGCATATAATGCAACGTATCATGCATCCAGCCCATATCCCATTTATAATGAAATCCAAGACCACCATCTTTGCGGATAAGTCACCAAAAGGCCAAGCTGTACTTTCTTCTGCAATCATCATGACATCAGGAAACTTTTTCCTCAACTGTCGAATTCAATTTTTGAATGAGATTGAATCGACCTTAAATCTTCTTCTGTTCCTTTTTCATTAAATTTTAATTGTGGATCATCTATCCCAAAATTAAGATACAAACATGCTGGTGACCCCATCCACTCGTAAGCCATCCACATGAAATTCTTTTTAACCAAAAACATCGCATTGGATAGTAAAAGCTCCTAACTTCTCCTTTTGGAAAAATCAAATTTCAAAGTTCCCATTGAGCATGTTTCTCTTTTCATAGAGTTTTTACCATCAAACATAGATAATCCATGGCTATCTTGACAAAAATGGCTGGCACCCAATCCAAAAATCACACCAATGTTTTCTTGATGACAAGCATCAATAAAAGCCATAAAGTCACTCGGACTTCCAAAACGACTTGTCGGAGCATAGTATCCTGTAATCTGCAATCAAGAACCATCGAAAAGGATATTCCATCACCGGCATCAATTCCAAATGGGTATATCCCATTTCTTTGACATAAGGAATCAAAGTTTTTCAGTTGTTCATAACTATAATACGAACCATCTTCATTACGTTTCCAAGATCCCAGTTGCACTTCATAGATATTTAGTGGTTGTTCCATATGATTGGTTTTTACGACGTTTATTTAACCACCTTTTATCTTTCCAGCGATACTTAGATAAGTCTATCAATCGGGAAGCTGTCTCCGGTGGTTGTTGTGCATAATTTGCATAAGGATCCGCTTTATAAAACAATTCACCCGTTTCATCTTCCAACACATATTTATAACATTGCCCCTCTTCAGCACCTGCTATAAATAGAAAAAGATTCCTTGATCGACATCATGTTTCATAGGATAACGAGCAACGCTTCCAATCACAGAAATCTCCAGTCACATAAACAGCTTTTAGCGTGGGGTGCCCACACCGAAAAAACATAACCTTTTTGATCATTTATCACAGCCGGATGAGCCCCAAATCGAGTATAGGCTTCTGACCAAGTTCCTTCTTTATACCAGTATTGTTCTGACGGATTCAGATAGTTGTTCATAAATTATCACCCCAATTTTAACCTCATATTAGTTTTAATCAGCTATATGTTTATTATATCAATTTTTAAACCCTCAAAACCGTTTTTAAGATAGAAAGATTTTTACCAACAAAAAGTAAGGACTTTAGTTCCAATCAAAAAGAAACCTCACCTAATGGTAGCTACTCATAAAACACAGTATCAACCAACAAACTGAAATAAGGTAGCTGCCATACAGGATAGTTAGATAACGGACATATACCATCTAATAACGATGATATATGTCCGTTTTATCTCTTTCTAAAAACCATTATGAATTAGTTTTAGCTTTTTCACTCTTTGTTGATTTATTATTCTCTTCGCTTCTTTAATTCCTGCACTCATTAATTTATGATAAGCTACTTTTTCCCTTTTTATCAAACATTATGCCACCATTATCAAAGCATAACGTGCTTTTCTATCAGTTGCAGGTAGTTTTAAAATTCTCTTCTTTTGAACACCGCAACAATGTCTTTAAAAAGAAAAAGTATTCGATATTTTTCTCTTTAGCTATATATACATAACAACAAGCATTTGTTCGTTAAATTTGCTAATTTTTGGACATCACAGTAGTTGTCCAAATTTAGCTCATCAAGTGAAAACTCTAAAAGCGGTGATTCAGGCACCCTTCATGTTTGGCACGTGTTACATTCTTTTTGAACCTGTGGTTGGAGCAATATACGACTCACACCATTTAATACTATCATCTGAAAATACTATATGCTTTTCAAATTATCTTTTTATCTGCGCATTCGCGTAAATACCCTTTTAATATTTTTTGAGTAAGCATTTGAAATATTTCCCGGTTTAGATTTACGTGCCTCTATTAGTTTATTTTCTACGTCTTTTGAAGTGAACATCCCATTTTCAATATACTCAATATAGTAGCCAACACCCATAACGAGGTTCTACACCTGTTGAAAACTTTTATCATTTAGAAACGAAGCGATAGAAGAATAAATACTTGAATTTTTCCTGGTAAGTAGTGCTTTCGGTTCCATGGAAAGCATTGATTTCCAGAATTTCCATCTACTAATGAAGGGGTGGATACAAGCAGGTGATACAGCAACAATAGCCTGGGGTAACAAAACTGAAAAACTGCGCACGCCTCTCTCAATAAGTTCATGTCACCCTTCCTTCAAATTCAATTGGTCCCATTTAATGCGCACTTTGCTTTGTCATAACTCTCTCCCATTTTTAATAATCCTGCTATATAATAAAGTTCTTCAAGACAAACTCTATAAGTCTGTTTTATATTGTCAATATCACTTTTTCGTATGTTAAAAATATCTTATGTGCTAGAAGTTACCTAAATCTCTTATGGCGTCATATTCATTTCGTGAACGAGAAATAGTAGAGTTGTATTTTTGCACCATTAGGACTATTCGTTCCAACATGACATAATCAGCTATTCACTTTAATTTTCTTTTTCAACTCCCTTTATTCTCATATGCAAGTATTAGACAATTCTCAAAAACTCTGATCGCATTAAAACGGCGCACGCATCAAAACAATTGTTGCTATAACAACTATTTATTTGTTTGATAAGCTTGTCTAAAAACCACGTTTACCTAAAACATAAATTTTGATCAAGAACTTCTCTTGAAGATAAATCTCTTCCTCGTTGAAATAAGAAATTTCCCATACTTGTTTTGTAACTGTTGTTTAGCATGATGTACTATTATATACTTCCTGTATTACTTTTCTTAAAAATCTTTTAGATTTTTTGCTAATATCCTAAGTCTCGAACGATCTGAAATAGGATGTCCAATACTTTTGTAAAGATTAAAAACCCTCATCTAAATCAAAATCAGGTTCGTGGCTTCAAAAATTATTATAAAACGTCCATAACTTTCACTTTCTCTATTTCTGTTTTGCTGTGCAAACTCAGCTACATTATGAATTGACTTAATTCGATACTATTCTCTCGTTCTAAACTTAGTAATTCTACATTTACAAAGTTTTTCATGTAACTCAAACATAATTGAAAATCAATAAATTTGTCTCTATCTGTAATTAAGCAGTGATAATGCTCTTAAGTATTGGGCAGGAAAATGCCTAAACTTAAGATCATCTTCTTCCTTTCCATTCCCATCATATATTCTCCGATTTGTATGACCAAAAGATTAGGAGGTTTTTAATGAGAGAAGTTTTATTGCGTATGAAAAGAACAGGATAAGTATTCAGTGATCAAAGAACCGGTAGATCATGGAGGAAATAAAGAGCGTGCCGCCCTAAGGCTATCTTTATCTGTCGAACAAGTTAATCGACTATATTGTATACAGAGGAAAAGCCGGCTTCGTACATGGTAACAGGAAACTGGCAACCCGCTAATTCCCTACCACAAGAATTGAACAAGAAAATTGTAGCGTTATATGGGATGAATATCAAGGGTTTAATTTCAAAACATTTTTACTGAGAAAAATCAATGAGTCGGAAGGAATAGACGCTTCTCTACAAGACTGTCTGTCAGTATCCTCAACAACAATGGTTACTTCACTTTTTAAGGAACATAGAGCACAAAAGACGACGGGCTATAGAAAAATCAAGACCAACAAGCCCGATATACAAGATAAAGATTTGTGTATGGCTGTGAACCAGCGAGATCGTATCTTCGATACCCACCCTCGTAAGCCACGTGCCAAATATTTCGGTGAAGAAATACAGATGGATGGCTCCATACACCGCTGATTCTCTGATACAAAGGCAACTCTTCATTTAGCCATAGACAATGCCTCAGGTATCATTGTCGGTGCCTATTTCACCAAGGAAGAAACTCTTAATGGGTACTATCATGTATTCAAACAGATACTTACAACTTATGGTATACCCGCTAAATTTTTAACAGATAATCGCTCTGTCTTTAACTATCAGACTGCAAAACACAAAAGAGAAGAAAAAGACGTCCTTACCCAATTCGGATATGCCTGCAAACAATAGGAAAACTGTCTGGATAACTCTGTCATAGAAAACTTCTTTGGTCTGACTTAAGATGAGATGTTTTACGAACATGAATTCAAATCTACGGAACACCCACTTCTCGAGATTGAAACATATATTGACTACGTACAACAATAAACGAATTAAGTACTAAGTTAAAAGGACTGAGTCCTGTGCAATACTGACTTCAGTCCTCTAGAGCTGCTTAATTAAACTGTCCAACTTTTTGGGTTCTAGTTCACATAGCCCTAAAGCTACGCCGTTTCCCGAAAACATTCTAATACTGTCTTATGAGTCGTTGTCCAAAGTAAACTTCTTGTGTACCAAGACCATATCATCTCTTTAATCCAAAGTCGTATAAATGATTAAATTTAATTTTTGGATAGTCAATATAATATTGAATGTTGAGCGTTCTCCGTACACTTTTTCCCAAAAATTTCTGAAAAGATAACGAAGCCCCTGATATTGATGCATATTTTCTTTTAACCAGTTCATAATGATTTCTCAAAAATGACCGGTTCTTAACGCTTCTGCGACATCAATCTGCTGCCCATTGTAGTGATTTGTGCTGAAATAGCCGATCCTAAAAGCGTAGTAGGAAAATACCTACAACCGTCTCGGACCAATGCACATCTTGTAAAAATACCCTCACTTGGTTTATCTGCATAACACCAGATGATTCTTGATACTTCGCATTCCAAGCTTGTTCTAATTCATCTACATTTAAACGATTCGAAAAGATTTCTTTTTCCAATTCATACCGAATCAAAATATGTAAAGGATAAGTGACTTCATCCGCTTCTAGTACGAACTAAACTTGGTTTCACTCGATTAACAGCCCAAATAAATTGCTTAGCGGAACTTCTTTTTAACTGTTCAGGAAAAATTTCTTGGAATTTCGGATATAAGTATTGCCAAAAGCTTCACTTCGACCTAAATAATTTTTCTAATAACCGAGATTGTGATTTCGTGTATACCCATCTTAATATTCTTTGCCAAAATAGTCCCATCAAATTTCGGATGTACGTTGTGCTCAAAATACGCATGTCCACATTCATGTACCGTCGATAGAACGGAACTGACCGGATTGTTAATCAGATATTTAGTGGTTGTCCGTAAATCGTTTTCACAAATGCCCGTTGTAAATGGATGTTCGATTCATTTTTGATAGCCCCAATCTTTAGTGTAATGAATGTATTTTAATAACTTCTTCCATGAATTCTTTTTGTTTTACGATAGGGTATTCTTTCTCTACAAAAAGTGTCCGGTTGCTTTGCGGCTTGAAGTTTTTGAATCAGTGGTACTAATTCTTTCTTGATCGTAGCGAAGAATTCATCATAGAATTCAATCGACACTTCGTTTTCATGATCATTCAGTAATTGATGATAAACCTCTTTTGACTATCCCGATAAGAAATCAATGTTTTTGATCTTCAATATACCCTATGGATATAAAGGTTTGAACTTTTCAAAATTTTCTTCTTTTTAGCTTTTCAACCAAGCATCATAGGACGCATCACTTCTTTCATAATGAGCCACATAAAAGTCTTGTGGAACAGATTGGGTACTTTTATCTCTTTTAACTCCATTTCGACTTCTTTTCGAAATGTTTCATCTAAGTCTTCTTTTAAAAGAGCCTCCATGATTTCCTTCATCTTAGGATCGTTTCTCTTTTCAAAAGCAACACCAGCCAAATATGCTGTTCTTGAATCACGATAAGATGCTCCGGCACTTGGGGCGACGGTTTGTTTATCAATGCCAATGATGGCATAAAGCCATTTCATAAGCCGAACAGGAAAAATCTCCAATCTTGATAATTTTTTCAACAATTCTTCTTTAGTCATATTCTACCTCTTTTTCATTACAACGACCTATTTTAAAGCTTCACAATAAAAGATTTTTATTCTCTATGAGACTTGGAAATCCATTTAATTAAGCTCATTTTTAAACTTTTATCCGTCCCACTTTCAGTTCCACGATAAATAATTTCTAATAACAATAACTTTATCTATCATAAATTGGCATGTATTTGATGATGGTATTTCTCATATTCAAGAATCTAAATAACTCATTCTCTCTATCTTTAAAATTAGCTAACACCCTGTTAGATTTATATAAATCACACTTCTCCAATTCTTCCCAAGATGGCATTTTTAGATCGTAAAAGTTTGGCTTTTCATCAATGAAACACCCTTCATCATTTCCCAAAAACTTTCATCTAATGCCCTCATTTCAATCAGAGCATGGCGGCAATGATGGCTAATTATCAACTCTCCTATTTTAGTATGGAAAACAAGTTCTAACATTTTTAAAAAGCACATCTCGTTTAAAACCCGGTTCATAGAATTCCACTTCCTCTTTCGGTTCAACAGAAACACCTTTTCCTGAACCCAAGCCTCTTTTATTTCTTGAGCACTATCCAACAAAAAGCTGAATATCTTCCTTCGTTGCCTTTTTCAAATCACAACCATAACGATAGGGCGATATACATAATCGGCAAAATGAGGATCCAAATGGTGTTTTAAATAATTATCCATATTCGCTATCCATTTAAATCGAAAAACAGAAACTTAAATTAGAAATAAAATCCTTGTCATTTTGTGATACCGAAGAGCCAAGACTACCAATATACATACAACCCTTAGCAGAGAAATTAAATTAGTATAAGAAGTTTCGACTGCTGGCTGTCACTTCGAAATCAAAAGTAAATTTGTTTCTCAGATCCTCCATTTTGCATGACATATTCTTGCATCCGATGGGCATCTAGTATTACCAACCAAGACAATTCTTGGTGAGTGAATCCCTAAGCTAAAAGCATGCAAAACATTCTGCTATTTGAGTATACTGCATCACACGCAAAACAATGTCATATTTCTCATCCCTATTTCTTTTAGAATGGTGGGATGATCTTGATGAAAGCGATAGTACAGTCACATAATCTTTTGTTATAAGACCGTCTTTCTTTAATTGTTCATAACGCCTTCCTCTAGCGAGAATACTAACATCATGACCTTCTTGGCATAAAACATGAGCTAAAAATGAGCCGATAACACCTGCCCTCATAAATCAATATCTCTCTCTACTTTTCTGGTGACGAAATGATAAAGTGAAAACACCAAGAGCCAGAATCACCCCATAACGCCTTATTTGTTTTTCATCAATACACTGCCTTTACTGTCTTACTTTTTACTTTACTCCTTTTAGTTAGTTAAAACAACATACCGATTCCTAACTTTTACCCATTAAAAACTGATACAGAAAGAAAATACATCATTTGTCCAAATAAAAAGAGATGACTTTTTGTCATCTCGCTCTTATCATAGAGAATACCCTCCGCTTTTAGGATGCCCTGGAATTCTTAGATGCGTAAAAAGCTAAGACAACCAAAGATACGATATAAGGCATCATATGTATAAACCGCTGATGGAATGAAGAGCCGTTAACCCGTGAAGAAGCCCTGTAAACATTTCCTAGTGCTCTAAAGAAACCAAACAATAAGGCAGCTAAACCAATTCAATGGTTTCCATTGCCCAAAAGATCATAACAGCTAAGACAAGAAACCAGAAAGCCGGCAACTCCTGTTTCAAACTTCATTCTGAAACACCTGAAGTAATGTATACAAGACCACCTAATCCACCTAAAATACCTGAAATCAATACGCCTGCCCAACGCATTTTTATAGACATTAATACGACTGAATCAACCGCATGAGGATTTTTCTCCACACGCTCTTAGACGTAATCAAATTTCGTTTATACATCAAATAGAAACATACAATCAATAAAATCACTGCAGAACCATGAACCAAGTTAATTCAAAAGCCACCCACATGAATCAAGAAAAACTGCTTTTGTTCCACATATTTTAAAGTAGCTGATACATTATCCGGATTTTCAGCTTGGTTGATCGTCTTATGCAATGACTGTTGCCGCTGCTGTTTGCAATCATATTCATTGCTGTTCCGACTAATGTCTGATCCACATTCAAATTAACGAAGCAATCCCCCAACAAACAACTAAACAAGAAACCGAAAAGAGCTGAAAGCTAAAACAACCGCTGCCAACATGCCAAATGGACCGACGCTTACCGGTACACTACTTCATTGCCAGCGCTCCACCAAGAGCTCCCATGACCATGATACCTTCCAACCCTAAGTTGATGACTCCGGAATGTTCTGAAAAAGCTCCTCTAAAACACTAATAGAAGAACAGAAGCGAGACTAACGTATATTAGATTAATAAAGTCATTTTTCTTCTCCTTTCTGTAATTCTTGTTTTTCTCTGGTTTCATCTGTTGATGACGCTATACCAAATTTTCATAAATAGCACAAAGGCACTAAAATAAATGATCGTCGCCTGAAATCAAATCTGCAATTTGCGATGGATATAAAGACTTATCAAATAAGATCCACCTAAAAGTAATATGTTCAATGAAATAACTGGAGATATGAGCCAGATTGGATGCAAGCTTCTCTAAGAAATGTAGCCGCAATCCATCAAAACCCATACAGGGAACAGAAGAAGAAGTCGTGAGCCCATTGTTCAAAGTCCGTCAGGTACAATAAGGAAGCCCTAACGCCGCCAATGCTCACCAATCATTAATGTCCTGATGATGTTCTTCTTTTTCCTTCATACCAGCATAACGAGCACCATTTTTATTGTAACCGGTCGTCTCAATTCATAGCAAACTTCGTTTTGAAAGTAAAGACTAATCCAAAACCAAAACCACCAATTAAAATGGATAAAAGGAACAGCAATCGTCATGTATTTATTACCAAACAACTTATCCAAGCCCAAAGTAGGTAACATCGCTTTTGTGCTTTCTAAGCCAAAGGTATATGGAGAAACAGGTTGTTTCACCTGTGTCAAAAAGTATTCGTTCATATAAAATAATCCAGTTTAACATGATGCCGGAAATGACTTCATTCACATTTTGGTGAGCCTTCAAAACACAATAATGAGAAACCAACAAAAAGCTCCCACTATTAAAGGCACCAAGCAAACAAATATACCAAGGCATATGGAAAGCTAAAGCCAAATAAAGAGAGGTCGCAATGCCGATGGTATATTGACCAGCCGCTCCGATATTAAATAAACCAACCTTATAACAGAAACAAACTGACAAAGAACAAAGAATTAACGGAGCTGTCTTTCACCAACGTCGTTCAAAAGTATTTCAAACGAGAAGCATTCTTAGAGAAAGTCATAAAGTTTTTCAATAATGGTGATAATACCGCGAAAAAGCTCCTTGTGGATTGATGGCCAATAAAACCAAGAATCCGATAAACAGACCGATTAAAATACAAATCAAAGAAGAAAGAATTGTCTGCATGGACTCCGATAGACCAACGCTATTTTTACGCTTCATGAACAACTCCTTTCTCCTGGCGCTTTGCACCAGACATGTATAGACCTAATTCTTCCACGGTCGTTTCTTTCGGCTTCAAATCCCCAACAATTTCCCCTTCATACATGACTAAAATACGATCCGATAAATTCATCACTTCTTCCAGTTCTAAAGACACTAATAAAACCGCATCTCCTTGATCACGAGAGTTGAACCAGTTGTTTGCATGATATATTCAATTGCTCCGACATCCAGACCACGTGTCGGTTGTACCGCCACCAAAAGATCATGTTTCTTATCTAACTCACGAGCCACAATCGCTTTTTGTTGGTTACCACCTGACATCGAACGAACGATGGAAGAGGAACCTTGCCCTGAGCGAACATCAAATTTTTCAATCAACCTATCTGAATATTCGAATTTCACCTTTCTTTAAAAAGCCGATTTTATTCGTAAAAACTTCTTCATCATACTCGTTGTAAAAACCATGTTGTAATCCAATGGATAATCCAAAATCAATCCATGTTTCGACGATCTTCCGAATATGACTAAAATACTTAGAACGTTGTTTAATACTATCTTTACTAATGTCTTTTCCATTCAAAAATAATTTCACCAGAACTAATCGCCTCTGGGCCTGTGATTCCATAAAACCAACTCGCTTTGTCCATTTCCATCAATACCGGCAATACACACAATTTCACCGGAGCGAACATCAAAACTAACATTCTTTACCGCATTATATGTTGTTTAGAAAGGAACTGTTATATTTTTCACGGAAAGAACTACCTCCTTTTGGCTTCGCTTCCGCTTTATCCACAACAATTGAACATCTACGACCTACCATCATCTTAGATAACTCCTGTGTCATTGGTTTCTTGAATATCCACCGTTCCGATATATTTACCACGGCATGCTGACACACGATCAGCCAGCTTTCCATAATTTCATTTAATTTATGTGAAATGAATAAAATGCTTTACCCTCATGAGCTAAGTTTTTCATAATTTGCATGAGTTCCTCAATTTCTTGTGGTGTCAAAACCGCTGTTGGCTCATCAAAAATCAAGATATCGTTATCTCGATAAAGCATCTTCAGATTTCCGTTCTCTGTTGCATACCAACCGTGATATTTTCAATTAGGGCATCGGATCTACTTTCAACCCATATCGGTTGGATACATTTAATACTTTTTCTCGCTTCTGCCTTTTCCAGAAAACCATTTTTGGTTGTTTCAACCCCTAAAATAATATTATCAAAACACTAAAACACTGCACCAATTTAAAGTGTTGGTGCACCATTCCAATCCTAAATGATTCGCATTTTGGATCTTGAATGGTAACCACTTCACCATCTTTTCAGTTTCTCCTTCTTCAGCATGATACAGGCCAAAAAGAACTGACATCAAAGTTGACTTACCAGCTCCGTTTTCACCCAACAGCGCATGGATTTCACCTTTTTCAGTTGAAGTGTAATATCGTCATTGCTATAATGCCAGGGAAATCGTTTCGTAATGTGTAACATCTCAATTGCATATGGAGTTTGCACGTTCAGAATCCTCCTTTGTTGTTTTTACTATTATAAAAATAATTTTTACATAAATTCAGCGTTTTCATAAAAAGAAGCTATTTTTCCATAGCCCCTAATTCTAATCGGCTTAAATTACTTAGTATTGCCTAAATTTGACACTTTAACAAATTCTGTCTTTGGAGAGTTGCTTTGTATTTGTATCAGAAGAGATCGTCCAATTTCTTCTCGTAAATATCTTTCACCAACTTAGCATAATCTTCTTTTTGGTAAAGCCCTTGACCAAATTGTGTTGTTTCCGATGAAACCAACGTAGTTCTTTGCATTATCAGCAGAAACAACACCAAATTATCAATCTTGCCTACATAATCAGCCACTTACCATCTTTAATAGCAGATAAAATATCTTTGGTTGTTGTACTAATGCTTTCATAGCTGAAGTAACTGTTAAACCTTTTCCATAAGTGCCGTCAATCGTTGCTTTTTGGTCAACATCCACCAATGATCTTACCTTTAGCTTTTTAGCTAGCTTCTGCAACAGATGTAAAAGATACCGCCTCCGCAAGAAAGACAACTATTTCTTGTACCAAGTATCCATAGCTGCTGTGATATCAGCATCACCCTTGAATTGGTTGGCATAAGCATATTTGATTTCAACATCTTTAATACCCAATTCCTTAGCAGCTGCTTCACCTTGGATAAATCCATAACCATAACGAACAACAGCCGGAACCGCCATACCACCTAAAAAGCCAAGTTTCTTATAGCCTAACTTAACAGCTGCATAACCTGCCATATAGCCAGGGATTTCTTCGTGATAAACAGCTGAATAAACGTTCTTAGTATTATAGTACTTCTTTTACATCCCACAATTACAGATTAAAGTCATACTTTTCACCCTTCTTCTTTTTACCGGCTTCAATTAAATCACCAGCCGCTACGTCAAGAGCCATGAACTTAACATCTTTCATGTTTTCTTGTCCAGCTAGCTTCAACGATAGCTCCTGCAAACAAATAACCAGGCATAACAATAACGTTATAGCCTTCGTCAACGCTTTTTCAATCATCGCCACACGGTCTGTTGTATTACTCCTGCTCGACAAAGTAGTTGAACTTAGCTCCATTTTCCTCAGACCATGCCTTAGCAGCTTCATAAGTTGCTTGGTTGAAAAAGATTGGTCCTGTGATATCACAGAGTCAGTGATCATGGCCACCTTCATATCTGTTTTCTTTTTGTCGGTTGGTTTACCTGAATCTTTACTTCTACAGCTACCATACTTAAGGAAAGAAGACCGGCTAAAGCAGCCTTGAATAATTTTTCTCATTTTTCCTCCTAAACGTTTTCCGTTCTTATTTCATAATAAATAGGATATATAGAAATTCAACCAAATTGTGAAAATTGTGTGAACTATTTAAAAATATAATTTTTAATATTGAAAGCACTTTGCTCAAAAATGTATAATAATTCTATGAAACTAGAAATCAAAAATAGGAATCAATGGCAGGGGATTGCCTATGATCAGCCTGTCTTTGTTCCAGGAACTTTTTCCGGGCGAAGTCAGTTGAAAACAACCATCAGTGAGCTCATTATGCCCATGCCAAAATCAATCGAATACGCAAAAAGCCCATTATCGCCCAAGTCCTTCCCCTGTCGAAGAACAACTAGGTCATCCTTTCTCTTTGGTATTGAATATGAGAAGCAATTGACCTTTAAATTGATTTATTGACAGAAGCTCTTTTGGAAATACGCTAAGTCAAACGCCACTGGGTTCGTAAAATCAATCCTTCTGAAAAATGAATTTTCTTATCGTAGCCAATGTAAACTACCTATTCAAGAAAGACAGGAAAATTGGTTTGTGGTTTATTTCCTAACTCAACCAATTTCAAGTGGTACATCACTTAACTCACGATCCAGAAGTCGAAAGAATTCGTAAATTATTAGCTATTCTCCAATCAACATCATTTCCTGCTACCTCATAAAACTGCAAACAGGGATTACGCTACATCGTCATTCGCTGTATCCATGTAGATCAGTCTACTTACATTACGAAAAGACACATTAAATAAATGTGATGATTTCAAGAAAATTCCCCATTTCACATTCCATACATCAATCTTGGAACACTTCCAGCAAGTCTTCAATTCTTTGGCGAAAGAACAAAACTTCTCTTTGGTAAGCATCTTCTCATTCCTTTTTCATCCATTTACTACACGTATCTGGAAACATCCTTTCAATTAAACACAAAAACAAAGCGGAGCTCTTTATCACTATGCCGTTTCGAAAGTTGATCCTCGTCATACCCTAGTAAAACTATTGCGGCATTGGGGATGATGGGTTTATTAGCCAGTTCAAAAAGCAGAACAAGTCCTGGTATCAATTAAATCCGCATGCCATCAAGATGCAAAAAGAAACGCTGAACTAAACCACTAGATAATTGTCATTTTGAATGCGCGGATGCCGCTGATGGTTTATACAGATTGCCAAAAACAAAAATTGATACTTTTACTGATTGACCTCCCCGTAGCGGTTTAGATGAAGCCATGTTAGAAGCTATTTTAAAAGCCAACGACTCAGAATTATTTTATATCTCCATGCAATCCAGCCACTTGCCAAAATATGGCCTGTATTAAAGTGGAAATATCAAATTTTAACGATTCAACCTTTTGATTTGTTCCTCAAACCCCACATGTAGAGTGTCTTTGTTTACTGTCAAAAAGTACAGAAGTGAAAGGCTAGAAAAATCTCGAAATCAAAGAAATCCGGGAGTTGAAGCAGGTGATTTTGGTCTCAGTATTCTATTGTTTTATGGAAGATTATCCATCGAAAATTGTGAGTATGGTTGAGTTGACAAAATGAAAACGGACAGAGTGTAGTTGATGGGATAGATGCAAAATTTACTATATTGTAAAAACAATGAGTATGCTTTTGATAATACTTAAAAGAAATGGAAATTGATAAATGTTGGCAAAAATAATATGGGTATTCATATGAGTAAGAAATACAATGATGTGAGAATAAATTCAATTGAAAGAAATATAAAGAAAATCCTTTGAACTATTTGGATTATATTAACAAAACAAAAATGAGGAAGAAATACTAAAAGTTTTAAAATACTCTGGTTTTTGTTACAGATAGAAATGAAACATTATTTAGTAACGATACTAAACGTATAATAAAAATTGGATTTAAAGATAACCTTTCAGATAATAGTTATAAGAAATTTAGACGATTATCTAAAGAGGGTGATAAACTAAATGAAAAAGAAATCAAATAAAAGATATATTAAAAATCAGAGCTGATGAAGTGTTCATATTTAAACTTGGTGGGAAAGGTTTAATGATCAAATATCTATAAATTTAGATAAATTAAGTAAAAACTTCATCTGAGTATGAGCAACAACAATATATAGCTTCTAGTGAAAAATATCATTTTAGGATGGAACATTGCTTAGAGATGGATTTATAAATGGCAAGTCGACATATGATCAAAAATGCTGATGATAAAGATGTAAATGATATCCTAGTTTTCAATTCAGTTACTCAATTTAGTAAATATAATTGGTAATTGGATGTTCGGAGATGTAAAGTAAATACTAGATTATTTAATAAATTATATATTAGTGAAAACCATGGAATAATTACAGATAGAATATTTTCATTTTTAGAATATTATAATTTAAATCATAGTAAAAACTTTGAAAGATTTTTGATAATGGAAATGAGATAATTAAATATTCAAATTCCTTTAGAGAAAAATTAAAAGAATTCTTTTATAGTGATGACTTAACTGAAGAATACCTGGGCATAAAACTGGAAAGATGGGTTTCCATCTACACTTACTTCTACAAACTAGCTATTAATGAAAAAACTACTAAAAATAGATGAGAAAAATTAAAAATGATCTATTTCAAAACAAATTTAGTGTAGATGAAATAAAGGCTATTTCTTTAATCATCTGGTATTTGGTAAAAGCAAAAATGATTTATTCTCATCATTTTAATTGAATACAACAATTTTATACTTTTACTTCCATCAATAATAAAAAATGATTGAACCACTAAAAAGTCTAATGGTTCTTTTTACCAATAATAATGAAATATCGAAAAAGGGTTCCAAAATATGAAGATTACATCAAGTTATTATTAGATACAATCTTAGTACTACTTAAGAATGTCAATACAAGTAGTAATGGTGAGAGTTACAATTAGATATTTTACTATATAGATAATACATTGTTTGTCATTGAGTGCAAAACTCAATTTCAGCATGATAATGTGAGAGGATATTGTCGCAATATTCAGGAACTAGACTATTACATTGATAAATTTAAACGTAATTTAAAAATATTTTACCGAGGATGAAAAATGGTAAGAAAAGCATCAATTCAAAGCTTAATGATATTAATTGCAATATAAATAATGTAAATGTAGTCCCGGTTTTATTAACAAATATTTCTTATTCCTTTGTTGAAAGAGAGGGAATATATATTTTAAAAGATACAAAAATTATACAATTTTATTACTACTAATAATCCTGTGATACATTATATTGATAATATAAATAAAATATATTTCTAGATAGGGATGTTATCTCCAGAATTGTTTATAAATAAAAGAGCAAATACATTTATCGATTTTTCTTAGAAAAACAATAATTATGAAATAAGCCATATTGTGCAATAGAAAAAATTTAAATGATCAATTTTAAAAAGATATAAATTGTATATTACACGGCAAGATTTCAACAAAGACACATATGATAGAATAATCAAAGTACTGTAAACAAACTTGAATAGTTCTTAAGATATATTTTCACAAACAGAATCAGATTCATTAAAAACATGCTCAAAAAGTGTCCTATATCATTGGGCCATTATAGTCTGATACATTTTAACTTAATGATAACTACTACCTATCGTTAAAATGTTTATAGATATATTCCCACATACAAACAGGACTACTTGACATACATAGTGTTCACTCGTTTCATATAGAGAGTGTTGTTTTTGAAGATGATGCACCATATCAAAGCATCGAATCAATTAAACGTTAACAATGATTGGAGTTGAGAATATCTATCACCAGTTTTATTCATTTTAAAAGAAAGTGAAAAATAGTGATTTTTGATATGAAAAATTTAATAGAACTATTAAGGAAAAATATTCGGATCAATATCAGTTTGAGTTAAGAATAGATGAAAACGATGTACATTTGCAATCAATTATTTTCATTCAAATCATAGAATTTGGGACTATGCAAGTTTTATTTCATGGATAAGGACATATTTTTCCAAAAGAAAAAGAAGTGGTTTTAGTGGATGAAAATGATACAGATCAAAGACTACTTTCATCAACTATACCAGTGAGAATATTGAAAGTGGGTAGAGGGTTGATGCATAAAAATGATGACACGATCTGAATTATTAAAAGTAAGATGGTGATTTTGGCAAATATCGAAAAACTTAAAACAAAACAAATACAACAAAAAGGATATTAGTAAAACATGTTAGATGAAATCAAAAATTATTGGCATCAATTAAAAACAGAGTATGAAAATAAATATAACAAACCGTTTTTTAAAAGAGTTTCAAAGTTCAAAAGAATATCTTGAAAAATGAAAAAGTTATCTTCTGGCAAGGCATGAAAAATACCCCTCAGATGTCGATACGATATGATACACTTGCGTCCGTGCAGTTAGAACTTGGATCTGGTGAATTGGAATATATAAAATTACTAGAAGAGTTTTTGGATCAGTTTTGGGAAATTTTAAATCACAAGCAGAAAGCAGAGAATTTATACAAACATTGCGTTTGGCAAGGATTATTCTAAAAGAAGCATTAGAGTATTTGAATAAAGCGAAAGATTTAAAATCACCATTTGCAGAAACATACACGCTCTTGGACTCTACTATTTTTCATGAATACGAGTTCTATAGAAACGACATATCAATCAGTCATGAATATTTTAAAATAGCCATATGAATGAAAACTATGCGATATTCTTTTAAATTATGCGGTATCTCTCATGAACTGAAAGAATACCACAAAGCAAAGGAACTATTCTTGAACTTGCTTAGAAATAATCCAGACAGAATGTGGCTTAAGCTATGTATTGCTTATTGCGAGTGAATCTTGGAAACAAAGAGAAAGCGATTTTCTATTTAGAAACAGATAAGGCCCGACAAGATGATCATTATGATTTGAGCACGGATGATATCTCAGAGTATCAAATTTTTGATGCCTATTATGCACTGGAAGAATACTGATACATTTCTATCTTATTGTACTGAAGAAGTAGACAACGATTGTTATACAGCAAATTGGGATCATTTATTTTATACTCTATGGATAAAAGGACAAATGGAGCGATTTTCCAAACTTGAAGAAAAGAATAGAACCTACTTTGATGAGACGATAAAAGAAGCCATAGCCGATGAAGATTACGATAGCGAAGAAGACACTATCGCAAGCTGGAAAAGATCAAGAGGATTTTGAGGGAAATGATATCGCATCAAGAAGAATGCGCCAAGACCGGCAATGGAATTGAAGTTATATCCAGAGTATTCATGTTATATGGTGGACTGTGTTAGGCATAAATTTTGATAGGAGTCATTTATATGAAATATACAATGGAGATACTGGACACTGCCTTAGACAACCTACAAAGCAAAGATAAAGAGCGCAAAAAGCTGTAACATTTTTATGAGAGCTGCTTGTGCTGAGCTTGGAACTAAAAATACAAAACCTGTAAAAAGAATGGTTTATTGTCAATACAGAAAAATTATTTGTCCGATGTAAAAGAAGAAACAAACCCCGAGATGATAGTGGATATATATGCCATTACAAAATTGTGCAAGATATCTTCATTTTAAATCATCGTATATCATTGACTCAGATATCATGACAGAAGATACTATTCAAAAACTTTTGAAGAAAAGAAGTCAAGAATATGCTCTATGATCTGCTTACAGACACATCCTAAAGTATTACAAGGAATTGCATCATTTTTGGATATAGACAAGCGTTTGCTGGGATCTTTTTGTATAGAAGTTTTAAAACAAAAGATAAATTGACATTGTCTCATATTGGGATAGCTATCAGACAGTCATGATTTATCACAAGAAAATAATAGAAGCATTTATATTTCAGATATTCAATTAAAAAGAATTGCTGAAAGTACTAGAAAACGATATTGCAAAAAGAGATGAAATTATTGGAAAATTTATACGACTGTTCTTGAACCAGGTGATATAAAGGATGACTATAAAATCAAAAAATTTTTAAATGGTCTTGGATCATCACAACAATGAAGTCAATCGTCCGTGATACTCTCTATCCTAAATCACCTCGGCTTTGAGCTCCCAAAAACGATAATATAAATGATAAAGAGAGATGATCTATAAAATGGAATACGAATTGATAGTGATGATGATTGTAATAGTGATAATGATTATATTCGTTATCTTTCATACTTGATATCATCTTCATTTTCTAATTCACACAATCAATCATCCCTTTTGAAGATGGCCAGAAAAGTAGGCTGTTATGGGGAACGAGTTGCCATTCACTTGATACGAAATTTAATGAAAAGGATGTTTTATTAACCAATGTGAAAACATTTCTTTTGAAGATAGAGAAAACAGAATTAGACGATGTTATTATCAATAACCGTGGTGTTTTTATTATTGAGCATTATAGTGGAACCCTTTATCGGAGATGAAGACGATTTTGAATGGATCAAAATAAAGAACAGAAGCCGGAATTTTTTATCATAAAATGGTCAAAAATCCGATCAAGCAAGTCAAGCGCCAAATTAGTATCTTATCTCAGTATTTACGAGAAAATGGAGTTTTTATTTGGGTGGAAGGATATACCTTTTAGTGGAAAATAATAGTCCGATCAACAGTTCCTATGTATTAAATACTCAAAAAGATATTCATACGGCAATCCATTTAGGAACCAACAATAAAATAACCAAAAACGAAAGAAAAATCATTAAACTTCTTTCATAAAATCAATCTCTGAACCCGCTCCTCAATGCCCAATGCGACATATGCCACTTCATCTGGATCATGAGATATAGCCAATGACTTGCCCAATGATATTCATATTTCCCACTTTTAACCTACTAAATATATTCCATCACGACATCACAAAGATGACCATTTTTATCATATCAGTACATACCGGATGTCCCCATCTCCAAATCCTGATTGAATCATCGGGATAGATAATTCGTCCTGGAATTTCAAAGTTGATCCAATCTCCACCTTCTCTTTGATATAACGGGTATTTCTAATGCGTTTTTGTCGAAATACTTCCTGCAAAAATCATCGTAGATATTCTTGTCAGGATGATTCCTGATACCACCTTTTTTCAAAAATCACAGTATACATGTCTGTACATCAACAATGGTTGCAAGTCCTGCATCTACTTCAAAGCCAAAAAAACTACCTTCTTGAACCGATGAAAGATCCTCATCTCCCCTTAACGCTTCTTGATAGATGATCGGTTTTTTGTCAGTAAATTTAACCCCTAGTTGCCATATATCTATCATGTTCTTCTTCTATCTTAATCACCAAGGTTTCCAATTTATATCTACCTACCGGGACCGATTGTAAATATGGTTTTTCATCTTTACGCAACCAAACCAATGGATCTCTTACCAAAATTTCGCCACTTGGAAAACTCACCTCTCATATCAAGTACAACCACTTCTTTACCTTGAATTTCATTCATCTCAAAACATGTTGCATAATTGATTGGTGATACCAGAAAGTGTTTCACCTCTTCATACTTTGCAAGCCATTCTCGAGTTGGTTGAATTTTTTCCACCGGTTCATCCTCCTTTTACTATTCTCTATCGTTATCCGACTATCTCTCCTACAAATTCCTTGAAACCGCATAGATCTATTTATGCTTCATGTTCTATGTGATTAAATTGTGCTTTTAAAACGACTAAGTTAATTATACAAAATAAAAATAGTGAATTCTGAATATTATCTAAAAGCCTTGAAGAATTTCATAGAAAAACGATCATTCACTATGCTCACAATAATATAAAGATGGTAAACCGCAAAATCAAGCATAAAAAGCCATCACTCAGCTAAACAATCAAACAAAAATCAATATGAAAAAGCAACCTTTAGTCGCCAAATTGTAAAGTAATCTTGGTAGTCTGCAACTATTGGTTTTGATATTGTTTCATTAGCAAAAATTGCCAAGGAGAACCGATATGATACTTGCTGATAAAATCATTACTTTAAGAAAGAAAAATGGATGGTCACAAGAAGAATTGGCCGATCAACTTGAAGTCAGCCGCCAATCCGTATCCAAATGGGAAGGGCTCAATCCATACCCTGACATGAATAAGATTTTAAAATTATCAAAAGTTTTTCGGAGTATAGTACCGATTACTTATTAAAAGATGAAATCGTGATAGTGAAATAGAAACTCAACCTGAAACGGATAACCATTCGGCTGAAGTTTCTGATGTCTATGGAAGAAGCAAACGCTTTTCTACAGTTTAAAACATTTCATCTTCACGGATTGCCTTAGGGTAATGCTCTGCATTTTTCTCCCATAGTACTCATTCTTTTTGGATTTTCTTCAAGAAAATCATTTTTCTTTCCATATCTGAAGAACAAGTAATAGGAATAGGGATGACTGTACTATTGATACTGGTCATTATAGCTGTCGCTTTAGTTGTCACTACATCCATACAAGGAAATCGATATAATTATCTCGAAAAAGAAAGCCTGGATACAGCTTATGGTGTTAAAGGAATGGTATTGGAAAAACGAGAAAGATTTCAAACCTCCTATACCTTTCAAATCACAATAGGAGTCCTCCTATGCCTCATTTCTGTCATTCCTCATCTTTTCTTATCCATGATCCTTTTCAAAGAAAATAAGAAATTGGCTGATATGATCGCAATTCCATTGATGTTAATATTGGTTGGTTTTGGTGTATTTCTAATCGTTCATTCCAGCATCATTTGGGGTGGAATGAATATGCTTTTAGAAAGAGAAGATTACACACGTCTTCACAAAGAAGAGCAACGTAGAAACGCCCCCATCACAACCATTTATTGGTGTCTGACCATATCCATCTATCTTGCCTATAGTTTTTATAACTCAACAATGGCATATCAGCTGGATTTTCTGGCCTAGTTGCCAGTGTCTTTTATGGCGTTATTATCGGTCTATTCAAACTCATCTGAAATAAAGCCTAAAACAATGCAGAACGATCCATTGCTTTTTACATATAAAAATGATATAAGGATAAGTAGAATATTTCATAAATAGATAGGAGTTTATATATGGATCAAAAACGATATTGATCATTTGTGCGTTGTTGTTTTATGGGCTGTTTTATTCGGTGTGTTTATGGTTTTCGGTAAAAGAGGAATCAGAAAGCCAAGGGTTTTTATGCTGATCATCAAGACAAAGCCATTCTTCATTTATATGGCACAAAAATCAAAAATAGATGGGAAAGATCTCTCGAATTTCCTCATACCACAGGAAAATCTACAAAAGTGGTGGCGTTAACTCCAGTTTCGCATACCATTGAAGCCGTTTTTCAATCTACTGAAAATAGAGGTTTGAAAACACGGAACGTTAAAACAGAAAATATACACTTTGAAGTCACTTTGAAAGCAGGTCACAGTTACTATGCCGGGTTATATTTCTACTCCGAAGAAGAACGAAAAACCATTCTAAAGATGAAGTAGATACCTGTATTTTAGAAAAGTCACTCTCTTTGACAGGGGAAGGCATTTCAACCGCTTATATTCGAGTTTGTCAAGAACATTAATGAAATTTTAAAAGGGTCAATCATTTTGACCCTTTTATATACCTTTCTTACTGATCGAACTTCTTTTGATATTATTTTTCTGCAAACACAATCGCATTGGTCGCTTCTTTGTGAATGAGTACCTCACCCTTTTCATTAGATAGTTCCATGATAATATCTTTAACTCTGATTCAAGTCATCATAATTATAATCCGGACCATAAAACCAACTGGTGTATCTTTCCAGACTATTCAACGCATTTTTCCATTACAGAAGATTGACGAGTCACGGTTTGAAAGTTGGCTTTATATCCGTCTTCCAACAAAAGATTGAAGAAATACAAAATATCCTTTCCTCCATGTTTCTTTGGGACGATATGGAGCCTTCTAGCAATTTCATCTAATAAAGAATCACTACTATCCAACCACGAGCCTATTAATATTCCTTTTCAGCAAGAGATAATATTTTTCGTAATTTTTCATAATAAGAAATCACTGGACTGTTTTGCAATCAAAAACATATTCATATTTCTTTGACACTTCCAAAATCTTGTAGAGAAGAATGATAGATGGTCACATTCGGATATCCGTTATCTTTCAAATAGTTTAATCCTATTTTTCTCATTTCTTTTGAGGGTTCTAACCCCTCTGCTAGCAGTCGATTCATCTAACAGGATTTTTAAATAATCTGAAGTTCCATCCGACATCAAGGACACTGCACCTTTTTAAATCAACAAAGCGCTTCAAATAATCTACATAATTCACTTCGTCGAAGATTTAGAAAAATTCTTTTGCCCTTTTATCCCACATTCTATTGGATTTCATTAAATCCTGGGGATCCTTATTCAGTTTTTCATAACAAAATTCTCGTAAACTATTCATGGATTTTTAAATTCATAAAGCTTTCCGGATGCACCTTTTTCATAGAATCAGAGACATCTTTTTCCGACAAACTTTGTATATATTTCTCTAGCCTTCTTTTCTATATCTATATCCTGATACTTTTTCCGGATAAGCTAATTTCTACCAATATAGTACATATTAATTAATGCCGTATCATAATTCATTCCATAGGTAAAGTATGGCATTAATCCATATCTTTTCCTGTTTTAAACGCTTCTAATTTTTATAAAATTGGATCTTTTTCATATCCTCTAATAAAGGCGTTTTACCGCTCATATCAAGAAGCATCAGCTTTGGATTAATTTCAATAGCTTTTTCTTTATCCAATATGATGGATCTTTTATTCGTGATTTTGATCCATCACATTTTTGACGCCTACCGTTTTAATAAATCTAACTTTGTTTTGGTGGATAAAATCCTTTGGAGGTCCCTTAAAAAGTAGTAGCTCCTATATAAGCTTCTAATGGTTTGAAATACCTTCTGATCGCTTTTTCAAATCACTTTCAACATCTTTTATGGTTTGGATAATTTCATTGGCTCTCTTTTCTTTTCTGCATTGTTTTTCCAATGATTGAAAAAGTATCATAGGTTTCTTTATCAAAGATATTACCTTTTCATAATGGTGCCGATAGCTACAACCGGAACTTTAGTTTTTCCTGTAATTTATCAAAATCTTCTTTACTAGTTTCATAAGCCGCAAAATTACATCCGGTTTAACAAAGCTAAAGATTCTCATAATTTTGATGACAATTTTGGTCCACCATTGCCAACTGATTTTATATTTTTCAAATTTGATAGGCGTGATGAATGGATTGTCCCTTTACGGAATGACCTTTTTCTCAGCCTCTTCTATCCCTACAAGATTCTTATCACCGCATACGTATGTATAATATTTTCAAAGCACCATGACCTATGGTCACTACTTTTTCAGGCACTTTATTAAAATGCACTTGTCTTCCTTTGATATCCGTCACCGTGGAAAGTCCCTTTTTCGCAGTTGCTTTTCGTGTTCTCTGCGTCTTTTCCTTTTTACCTGTACATGCTGAAGAGTTAATACTCCAGCTAACAAAACGAGCAAAAATAGTTTTGATTTCTGTTTCATCGTCTACACACTCTCCTAATTTCATTGACAACGATTTTCCTATTTTTGTACTTTAGAATGTCACATCTAAAACCATACACAGTTCGTATATTTTCCTTGTGATAATCTCCTTTGAACCGTGTTTGAATACACTCACCATCTTTTAACATTAGATATTTATTCTGAAAACTGCAATGATAAATTCATATCATGAATACTGACAATGACAGATATTTGTTTATCCTGCAATATTGTTTCATCAATTTCATCACTGCTACTTGATTTCTAATATCTAAATTACTAGTTGGCTCATCCAACAGTAATATTTCAGGTTCTTGAGCCAAGGCTCTAGCCAATACCACCTTTTGAAATTCTCCACCACTTAGAGAAGTAGCTCTCTCATAGCTGTAGTCATTTGTTGAGACGGCCTATAATTTCTGAACCATCGGATAATCTGCTTTGGTGGCCTTTCCTTTTTATGTATGGGACTTCTTCCAATCAAAAATACTATCGAAAAACAGTATTTTGAGGCGCTTCATTGTGTTGACTGACATACGCCATTTTCTTTTGCTAGTGCGAACGTCATATGTTTCAAATTTTCGCCTCTTATATAAATCGTTCCTTTATAAGGGCTTAAAATTCTGATTCAAATTTTTGAGTAATGGATTTACTCGGCTCCATTGATACCCTAACAATGAAAACACGTTCTGCTTCCAATATCAACACTTATATTTTTAAAAATTTCTTTATCATATTTAAATGATAAACGATCTATTTTGATAACACCTCATTTTACCTCTCCTTGATTAGCATATACAAGAGGGCTCTATTGAGAGAGGTAACTGCCCAACCGGTAAAAATACTCGGCTTTACGATAACCCTGGCCAATGTATCTAAACAAAACAATAACCGCTCCTAAAAGCACGGTCGCCGGGAACATAAAACGTTTATCATCTCTATGATGATTCTTGTCAACTGAGGGGCCAATAAGCCAACAAAACCGATGATTCCAACATAAGCCACCCTATTCCGGTATTGAGAGAAGAAAGTGGAAAGGTTCCTCATAAACCGGATGTTGATTCTAAAGAATGAGCCACACTTTCTCCCATATCCATGGCGTATACTTCCATCTAAATTGATAGATAATCACGATGACAGTATAAAACCATTCCAACTATTAAAATTTGAGAATAATTAATTCTGCCCCAAATCACCAAACGTCCAAGACACAGCTGATGCAATTTGTTCATTGTGGACTGAATGAGTATGGTCATTGCTGAAAACATAGCGTTCAAAAGCAACTCCAAGTAACAATACAGTTGATCGATTGGCTCTTTTCAAAGATGAAAACCAGAGAACTATTAAGGTACAAATCATCGCAAAAACAAAAGATAATATCCCTGTTGTTGCCATTCCAACCTCTATTCCCATACCCGAAAATACGATAAGCGCTATGTTGGCTCTATACAGAAGCTATTAGAAATACCAAGAGTTGATGGCGAAGCTAGTGGATTATTTAATACCGATTGAATAATCATACCTGACATGGCTAAATTCATGCCGATAAACAATCCTCCCAAAATTCTTGGCAACCTTATATTAAAAACAATATGTTTTGTAATATCGGTTTCCTTCCCAACAAAGTTAATAGACTTTCTGAATGGTCATCTCGAAGAACCTATATTCACGGAAATGAGTATATTGATAAAACAAAATAATCAGTAATAAATAAGATGTATAACACTTTTCTATATAACAAGTTTCGTATGACTTTTCTAAACTCATTTATTTCTTTCCTTCTCTATGGCATTTTGGTTTCAACCATCGGTCATAAAACCATGGAAGCTGACACCAACCAAATCCGAGTCTATCGTATATCAACTATTCTTTTTCAACTGATATGAATGCGTACTAATATTATAGATATGTGCTCGTGGCGCAATTGGATAGCGCATTTGATTCCGACCGCAAGGTCGTGAGTTCAGAGTCCTTACCGAGCACACTTAAAAGACACTTTGGTCTCGTGTTTTAGCTTGTTGACACGCATCATCAACATGCTTTTAATACTTCTCTTCTAAAAGAAGAACGTTATCCTCTTGTGATAACGTTCTTCCATCATCTTATTAGTGATTTGTGGCTGACCAGTTTGCAAATCCTTTCATCGGTTACTTTTCCTGTTTTTGTTTCTCTATCAACAGCAACTGGTTAGTGCCCAATCCCCATTAAACACATGTGAGATCCAATTGATCATCTTTTTAAGCATCTTATTTCCTCCTATTGTAATTTTCAAAATTTCCCTCATATGAAAAGAAAATATACGTCCGTATCTGTTCGATCGCTCCCACTTTCGTCCCTTCATCTTTAATGACTCACCACATTCCAAAATTGAATCCTCATCACCCAAATTGTTCAATAAGACTCATTTTGTCTTTAAGATAGAAAAATTCCACCCTGACGAAGCTTCTTCCCATGTCTCACCTTACATCCACATGAAGATAAACCTGTCGATCAAATTCAAAAGATTGATGTAGGAATGTTGTTCAATCATGGACATACGGGAGTTTCAACATGTTTCTCCCTCACGCGCAGTGAATCAAGCCAACCATCCGGAAAACGTTTAGTTCCTGATATTTCTAACAAAACCATCAAACCCATCCTGAGCACCTTCGGCTTTAGGACTCAAATAAGAAACCACCGCCTCTCATAAGGCTGATTCATCACCGCACATAGCCACTTCTTCTTTTCGTCTCTAAAGAGAGAACGCTGATATTCAAACATGGATAAAGCCCCATAAGCAAGATACACCAAATGCCCCATACCCACTTTTATTCAAACGTGCCTTCCAACGACTCTTTGAAACGTGATAAACAAGCTAGCGCATCATACCCAGATTCCCACAAAGAAATCAAAAATCTCGTCGTCTTTGTGCGTTTATCTCCTTGTAGAATATGAACTCATTGGAAACATCCACTTCCTCGATATCCCTTTTTAAAATGGATTCCAATCGCTATCGCAATATCACGCGTAATGCCCTATTCCTCGACTCGAAATCATTTCCTGATCCACTTGGAATATATCCTAAACGAACCTTGGAAAAATCTTGAATGGCATTCACTGCCAGAGTCATAGAACCGTCTCCACCAATGTGAATACTGACATCACTGACTCGACCACGCTGAAGACTATCTTTTAAAATGTCATTCATCACCACGATTCTTAGTGGAAAAACGCTTGGTATAAAACAGCTCTCTTTTGAAACTCACCTTTCATACTACAATCCATGTTTTAGTGCCTGATACGATCTCATGGAACCGATTAATAAAGTCACATAATACACACTAGGGTTTCCTCCTCAAACACACAAGAACACAACTCTTGCCTCCATCCTGGCTGATTTTTCTACATTTGGATAAATTTCTTTTCAACATCATAAATAGATGGAAAAGGGCATTGAAGGAGAATAATGGGTTAACTCAGAGATCTTCTACACCACACTTTTCTTTGAGCAATATCGCGCCTCTTATAAATCATCATAGTGCTTTATTCATTTTGAGCATTCTCTATCTTTTTCCACATCTCCATACATGCCTTCTGCAAATCAAGAGAGATCCGTCTGTAAAGCCTGTCGAACCAAAGAACTAGTTGGTCTGAGTATCCGTTGCATACACCCAAAGAAATTCCTTTTCTTCATTTCCCAAGACAGCACTAGGTAAGATTTCTTTTCCTTCAAAAAGAACGGTTTCTCCCTTTTGGAGTTTAGACCAATATTGCACCGGTAAATTCAAAGCCTTTGCTTTTTCTACCAAAAACTTCGGTTTCTTTTCAAATCAAAACGATATCCCAAACACTCTACACTATGGATCAGTGGAAAAGCTTGTACTTGTAACTCTTCTAAAGAGAAAACAGAATGACCATCAATTTCAATACAGTTCACTTCAAAAGGAATAAAACGAGCCAATAAAGTCACTCCTTGAATCACTTCTTTCAATCCCTTTGGTCCATAAATACGAATTGGTTCCAAACGATTATTTTTGCCATAGTCACATAATCCTGGCAAAACTGGCAGTATGATCTGCATGATAATGTGTCAAAATAATCGTATCAATTTGTTTTAAGGGAGACTTGTTCTTGAAGAGCGATTTGGGTTCCCTCACCACAATCAATCAAAGTTGCTTTTCCTCGTAATTTAATATAAAGCGAAGTCAACCACCGTTTTGGTAATGGAACGGTTCCTCCGGTTCCAATTAAATGGACTTCTATCATATTTCCCCTTTCTACTGTTGTTTTAATAACTCCGATAACTTAGGCATCAATTGTTGCTTACGGGAAATAATAGTTGGATCAAAACCACTATGATCATCAATGATGGTCTCCAATAATTCCTGTAATACATAGGACATGGAACCACCATATACAAAATAAGAACCATTTCCTAAAACATCTGTAAACAACATCACCAATAAATCCAAGCCTTGACGTTCTTGTTCCTTGAAAACCTGTTCCTTCATCTTTGGAAGTAATGATTGTACTTCTTCGGTATGAGAAAAGTTAGTTTGTCCAATCGCAACATGATAACGATCCACATCATAAAACTTCAAATCACGATATAAGATATCCTTAGGTGTTGAATCCTTTAGAGCCACCGAAGCCGCCAACATTTCCACCGCATAGGCATTCACATCCTTAATACCGGCAATTTCAGCTAAGAATTGAACGGTATCCCTATCTTCTTGAGTCGTGGTAGCCGACTTGAAATTTAAGGGTATCTGATAAAATAGCTGACATCATGATCCCTGCCATTGGTTTAGAAGGCACCAAACCGGCTTCTTTATACAAAAGATTCACAATCGTACAAGTACAACCACAGCGATGATTACGATATTCAATTGGATGGCTTGTCGTGATATCACCAATATGGTGATGATCTATAATGGCTACAATATCCCTTTATCAATATTCTGCATTGATTGATTTTTGAGCGGAATGATCCACTAAAGCAATCTGTAAACTTCCCGATAATTCCTGGTATGGTAACGAGAAACTCCACCAACAATATCTCCATTTTCATTTAAGACAGGATAAGAACGAACCCGCGAATGATTCATCTTAGAAGCTACATCATCGACATATTCCGTATCTAAAAAAGTGATCGGATTACATGACATAATTTGTTCAACAGAATAGCTTTTCATTAATCACTGCCGCTGTATGCATAGTACTTTCCGGGGTTTCAATAATGGCACAACCCAACCGTTTCGCCTCGATATCACTTCTAAAGTAGCGCAAGCCCCCATGGTTAAAACCAGACATTTTGCCCCTTCTCGAATGGCATCAATTTGGCGCATTGAGCCAACCGACATCATGACCACACAATCTCTTACTTCATAAGGACTATCCGCCATTTGATCCACTGTAATCACGTGTACTCTGACCATCAAAAGAAAAATGTTCCGGTTCAAAAACGAATACGACCACCAATCGTTCTTGAAAATATTAGCTAAACCTGGCTGTGTTCATCACTTTGTCTCCAAATCCGTTTCGGATGAAAACGGAAGCGAGATAAATCAGAAGTTAGTACCAAATCCTTTTTAACTTTTCCTTCATCATTTATCACAAACAAACTTCTATGCGTATCTTTTCCATCAAATGCCAAGCATGATGTACCGTTTCATAAGTTTTAATGCTGTTGGTATATCTAATCCAATATCACATAAACGAGCTCTGGCATCCGTCATTAATAGTGGATTATCCAAACCGAAACGTTCTCAAAATGAATTTAGTTTCTTCATTCAAGGCCCTTGTCGACAAGCCATGCTTTTTCCCTGTCTCATTTAATAAGTTCGCACACGCTATAGCGCTACAAATCGCATCACCTATCCGGATGACGATGCCCACTCACATAAATTGTCTCTTATTTAACATACTAACTCAATACCTCATTTCCTTCTTCCGTACTAAAATCGTGTACTCCCATTGAGCCGAATCTTTCCCATCTCTGGTTGAAATTGTCCAATCATTATAAGGATCAATCACCACACTAGCTCCTCCCGCATTAATCATCGGTTCAATGGTGATCACCATACCGGGTACTAATACCATACCCCTACCCTTTTGACCAATATGAGCTACAAAAGGATCTTCATGGAATTCTAAACAACTCCATGACCCCCAATATCTCGAACCACTGAATAGCCGGTTTTCAATAAAGTTTTTGAATCGTATAGCCGATATCACCTACATGAGCCCATGGTTGGGCAGCTTTTAGACCGATTTCCAAGGCTTCTTTGGTTACTTCACAAAGTTTTCTTCTTTCTTCAGAAACATGACCAACATAAAACATTCTCGAAGCATCTCCATAGTAACCATTTACAATGGTAGTGCAAAATCATTGATATCTCCCTCATGAAGTTTCTTCAAACGTGTCGAATACCATGACACACTTCTTCATTCACTGGATGGGCGGCACATGTTTCTCGAATCCTTCAAAACGATAAGGCACAGATACCACCATCTGTGAATTCATGCCATGATGACATCACTTCTGTGTTCATTCCAACATGAATATTTTTCTCCACTTCATTTAATACCAATGTATTCTAACCGAGCTTTTCGAATCCCTTCAATCATGGTTGGTCGCTTGATATACTTATCTCGCAATCACCGTTTCTCCCCTGTCGACGAAGATACTCCATCTAAGATGGAATTGGAATAGGCCTCTTTATCCATGATTTCTTCCACTGATCCATACTTTTCTCTATCAATCTGTACTACCTATCCCACCATTTCGGATAGTTTTCTACTTCTTTCTTCCGCCAGACCATAGTGCATAAAAATACCTGTACAAAACGATCTCCAGCCTTTAACTTCATCGACTTAGACGCGCGAACTTTTGCCAAAATATGACCTTCATTATCCGATTGATAATAATCACTATCAATGACACCCACGCTATTATCTAATGTCAAACGATATTTAAAACCCAAGGAAGATCTTGGAACGATCAATAAAACATAATCATGTTCTATTTTAGCACGAATCCCTCGTTGGAATTAGTTGACTTTCTTGATGAATCCACCACATCCATAGGACACACAAAATCATAATCCGGCTGAACTTTTGGTTCCTCGTTTAGGAATTTCAATTTGTTGATAAGCTGAATAGCTCTTCCTCATAACCTAATTTCAAAAGATCCTTTCTGAAATTGTTCTAAACTTACTTTTTCAAATTTTTGCAATTGCCATACTCACCCTCTTTCATCATTTCAATAAAAATTGAACCAACACGTATTCGTTTGGATAAAAATCCAAAGCTTTTTCTTCGCTCATCCATTCATTCCTAGAAATCTTGGCTTGTAAGAAAAATTCAAAAGCTTTCTTTAGAAGTCACTCTCTCTTTTACAAGGAATTTGTCCCAAAATAGCTTTCTTAAAAGTGATTAATCACATCCCCTCGAAAGTATAAACGATTTCATCATTAAAATCAGCCAAATCCATCACTTCTTCCAAAAGAGAAACGCACAACCCTTTTTCATCTAGTTGTTTTTCCAAACTGAAAGTCACAGCTTTTTCTTGGATATAACCCGCTTTTTATATGACTACTCCTCGTATGGATAATTTCAATTTTTCGTTCATATCGTAACAAATTCACAAAAACCTCGAAAAATTTCGGTATTGGAAATAATTGGAAAGTGTAATGATAGCCCTCATAATCTCCTAAAGCTTTTCTAGCTTCCAGATAACCCAAACGTTGATTTCTCATTATCATATCAGCATTAAATTCCAAGAAATTCGGTAACTCCACATGTGGGTGAATATAAGTAATAAAAGGAACTCCAATACATTCAGGGTGACTGACTTTCGTCCCTAGATCCACGACCACCAATTCATCAGCTCCTTTTTGTAAAGCACAATCAACCGGAACATTATCAAAGTAACCACCATCAATATAGTCTTGCCCCTCAATGGTACAAACCGGAAAAGCCGGATACGCTGAAGCACTGGCCAATAACCATTGTTTCCCATGGGTTTTCATCATCTCTTTATTTACGTAAACACCTGATTTATCTTTTGCTCTAGCCACTACTATGCCAAAATCAATGGGACTTGAGAAAAATTTTTCTTCATCATAATAATCATCAATCATTTTTTTCAAAGGAGTCACATCTAATCCCTTTTGTTGAAAATACTCTCGAATGCTATAGATAAATGCTTACGTTGTTCAATGATCGTTCGAATTTGCCAATCATCCGGAATGAAATTTTGAATAATTTGATCCCGTGTCAAACAAGCATACATTTCTTTTCATCTTATCCCAATCACCTTGAACTAAAAATAGTAGTATTTAAAAGCTCCAAACTGATGTTCCGCAAATCAAATCAAACTGGTGTTTCTCTTTCCTTTAAAGCTTTGATCACACCAAGTTCAAAGCTCCTCTGGTACCCCCACCGGACAAAAACCAAGGTCTCATTTATTTTCACCTCTTTTATCTATCATAACACGAAGCCTTAAACTCGTTATATAATAGGACAGATAAGAAGGAGTTTTTAACATGAAATTACGCGTTGGTGTCTTTTTTGGCGGAGAATCTGTTGAACACGAAGTATCCATTATTTCTGCTCAACAAGCTATTCATGCCCTAGATAAAGATAAATATGAGGTCATCCCCCTTTACGTAGCAAAGGATCGTAAAATTTATTACAATCCGGAGAAGTTTTTTTCAGTAGAGAATTTCACCAATCTTCCTGCATTATTAAAAGAAAGCATTCAAGTGACTTTGGTCAATCTGGGAAATGAATGTGCCATTCGTCCCGTCCACATCGGCCTTTTTCAAAAGAAAACATTGGGAACGATTGATTTGGCAATCCCCGTCATGCACGGTACCAATGGTGAAGATGGCACCATTCAAGGGTTATTTGAAATGTTGAAGATCCCTTTCGCCGGTTGTGATATTTATGGAGCTGTGATCGGTCAAGATAAAGTCTTCCAAAAACATATTCTCCATGATAATCACTTACCGATTACCCCTTGGTTTTGGGTCTATGGTCAAGATATTGAAACCTATCAAACACAAATCTTGAGAAAAGTGAATAGTTTGAGGCTATCCCGTCATCTTAAAACCGGCTCTGCACAGGTTCTTCAATCGGTATTTCCATCGCCTCATGACAACGAAGAGTATTTAGACTGTTTCAAAGATGCCATGCGTTACGATGAAAAATCATTACTGAAAAAGTCATCAAGCCAATGCGTGAAATTAATTGTTCCGTCATTGGTGATCATACAGGTTCTCGAGCTTCTATCCTAGAAGAAGTCACTCAACAAGAAAAAGAATTATTGGACTTTGATAAAAATATGGATCGGGTGGTTCGAAAGAAAAATCAGGTATGGCGGCCACTTCCAGACAAGTTCCGGCTCCTTTATCCCATGAGGAAACGAATACATCCAATAATTAGCGAAAAGACACATTCTGTGTCTTAGGATCTGCTGGTGTATGCCGGATTGATTTCATCATGGATGCCGAAACTATTTACATCAATGAAATCAACACTATTCCAGGATCTCTAGCTTTCTATTTATGGAAAGAAGAAGGAGTTGACTTTAGTAAATTAATGAATCAATTGATTATTTTAGCGCTGGATAGAGAACGCCGTCGTAATCAGATCACCACTTCTTTTTCTTCAAATATTTTGGAGAATATGACAAAGGGTGGTTCAAAGGGTAGTAAAGTGTAATCTCACAGTCTATTGATAAAGCCATGATCAATAGGCTTTTTCTACGTTTTGACTTCTGATTATACGATGATTTCCTTTTCTTAAATCCTTACGGTATCGTTATGACATTTTTATACTATCAACTTTACGATCATGCTTCAAATCTTTACATAATGGAGAAAACAAAAACAATATTTCGACCATTTAACTCATGGTATAATGAGAGCCTACACTATACAACTTTGAAAGGGAAAATATGAAATACTTATTTTGTTATTGATACCAATAGGAGTATCCCTATTGATTATATGCCTCAAACCATACTCCATTTTGCAAAGAGTGAAATCATTTATGAAATGCCTTATAAAAATAAAACAGGAACCTTTACACTTGAAACTGATGGAACATATGGTTTATGGCTTCATGGGAAACTATGGACCAAGCCTCCACTGGGAGATTTTGTTTTAATATCACCATCAACAGACAGAAAAGAAAAATTCCTCTTCAATAACCTTTTTACGTAGAAGCGTAATGGAATTAAAACAGGACGAATAGAATTGTATTCTTTTTCATGCAGAAAAAGGAACCTATGTCATTTCGCTAGATGGCGAAAACGAGTCATCGAGATAAATAAGTGCCATTATCCGCAATATGATCAATAAGCAATCTGTTGATGATAGTTTTTATTCTATTCAAATTCGTCATCATACTCCCGAGTATGTTTTACTGATATGTATTTTGTGGTATGATATTCGGTTTCATGGCAACTCTTTTTAGGAATTATTCTTCCTATTATTTTACCATAGTCAAAAAGTTATCTATAGATCCACTATGTCTTATCTACCAATGCTTAAACAGGCTCATCCCACCATTTGTTTGTTCATTCGTCAACCTTTTATCAATCTATTCTCGTTTTCATCTCAGATCAATGTTCTTCTTTCGAACTCTGAAATCTTTCTATATAATAGGGGTATAAGAAAGTGAGGTTATTATGTCAACTCCACATAATAGTGCCGAAAAAGGTCAATTTGCGAAAACTGTCTTAATGCCTGGCGATCCATTAAGAGCAAAATTCATCGCTGAAACATTCCTTGAAAATCCTGTACTGGTCAATAATGTACGTGGTATCCAAGGCTATACAGGAACTTGGAAAGGAAAACCTGTTTCTGTGATGGCTTCCGGTATGGGGATGCCGTCTATTGGTATTTACAGCTATGAATTATTCAAAGAATACGATGTCGAAAACATCATTCGTATCGGATCCGCTGGTGCCTATGTCCCAGATTTAAAGATGTTTGATGTGGTTCTAGCAAGTGCAGCTTATTCGGAAAGTAGTTGTGCCAAAAAGTGCAATCGGGTTATGAAGATTGTTTTGGTTACCCTTCTCAAAAGCGTTGAATGAAAAACTATTAAAAGCCGCTAAAGATCTAGAAATTCCGGTTAAAGAAGGGGTAATTCATAGTTCTGATGTTTTCTATCGTGAAAATCATGATGGTGGTGAAGATCCGGTTAATGATAAACACTGTATCTGCGTTGAAATGGAAAGTTTTGCGCTATTTAATAACGCTCGTGTTTTAGGGAAAATGCCTCTTTGGCTTATTGACCATTTCAGATAGTTTAGTGTCTCATGAAGCCACTACAGCTGAAGAAAGACAAACCAGTTTTACAAGAATGATGAAAATTGCTTTAGACGCCGTATTGCCGATTAGTGAAAAAGAAAATGCGGTTTCCCATTTTCTTCTTTTTATTGATCTAATCGAATATGATTAATATCCAAAATGATAAATCACATCTTTTCTTTCTAACAACCACTTGAATTTTTGGCGAATATTTTTCCGTCATTTGAATGCGGTGAATCAATTCTCTAGTTGGGTTGATACAAGTTGGATGACCTGTTTCATCAAACATCGCAAAAATCACCATTGTACTCCATATGAATAGCAAGCCTCCAGATCCAAATCATATTGTTCAGCTAATTGATGAATGGCTTTTCGTTTACTCTCGGCATCCCACATCGGAATCACTTCCCCTGTATAATAACCTCTTTGATCCACTTGATAGATAGTTCCACGCCAGTCATCAAACTGCATATTTTTCCGCCATTTCTCTTTCAAAGCATCTGGCGAACCGGAAATCGCAATAATCTTATGGCCTAATTTCCTATGACGGCGAATTTCATCACGAGTAAATTGGTACACTCTTTCCCCTTTTTGTTGAATCACCCGATCCGCAATTAATGTAATATGCTCAGAGGATATGCCAACAGATACTTCTTTAAAAATAGCGACCATTTTTTGCAAATAATCATCGTAGTCACCTTGTCTTCTATCCCAAGCTGAATAAGCCGGTTGGACTTCATCACGCCAGCGATCAGCTTCAATAATTTCATGCGTCACCAGTTTCTTAAAGACCTCTGTAATTAACCCTTCTCGATAAATAGTTCCATCAATGTCAAAAAGCAGTGATTTGGCTCATAGATACCTCCTTGTTTTTGCATTATACCATTAAATAGAATTGAAATGAAAATGGAAATCAATTGTAGAATATGACCGTACACAGTGATGGAGAAGGCCTTAAAGCAGAACCTTTCAGCGAGTCTATGATGGTGGAGTTAGACAAGGGAGTTTTATGTTAAAGACTCGGAGTGAACCGGTGAAACACGATACTTTTGACTGAAAATAGGCGGATTCATTCTGCAAAATTAGGGTTGGTACTACGAATAAGCTCCTTCGTCCCTAAACGAGGAGCTTTTGTTGTTTTAAGGAGGTTTTATGGCAAAACAATCAACATCCAGAATTACCATTAAATGACTCAAATGCAAGCGCGTCTAGATAAAATGAACGCTGTAGTCGAACAAGGCATTGCACCTTTTGGTCAAGGTTTTCATCAAGAATCTCATGCTCAAGACATTAAGGATTTATATGGTTCCAAAAACCAAAGAAGAATTGGAAGAAAAAGTTGAAACAACTGCAGCCGGTCGTATCATGATGAAACGCAGAATGGGTAAAATGGGGTTCATCTCTTTTATTAGATAAGACAGGGCGGATTCAAATCGTTATGAATCAACGCATTATTGGTGAAGAAACTCTAATTATTCAAAAAGTGATCTAGGGCGATATCATCGGTGTCAAAAGGCACCATCATGAAAACACAAAACCGGTGAGCTTTCCATTGAGCTCATGAATACACTCATTTAACCAAAGCTCTTCGACCTTTTGCTGAATAAATTTCATGGTCATACAAGATAAGGAAGAAAGATACCGTCGTCGTTATTTAGATTTGATCACCAATGATGAATCAAGAAAAGTAGCGATTTTAAGACCGAAGATCATTTCCGCCATTCGTCATTACATGGATTCCCAAGGGTATATTGAGTAGAAACCCTGTTTTACAACCACTATTAACAGGTGCCTCTGCCCGTCCTTTTTATCACTCATCACAATGCCCTTTGATCGTGATTTCTATTTGCGTATCTGCAGAATTACCGTTAAAAAGGTTAATCGTTGGAGGATTGGAACAGGGTATATGAAATTAGTCGTATTTCTCCGTAATGAAGGAATGGACTTAAAACATAATCCTGAATTTACCACCATGGAAGCGTATTGCGCTTATTCCGATATGCAAGGCATGATGGATTTGACAGAAGGTCTTTATGAAACGGTAGCGATGGAAGTCTTCGGTAAGACCGATTTTTGAGTTCATGGGGAAAAGCCATTTCCTTGAAGGCTCCATTTTAAGAAGTGGAACATGGTTGATGCTGTCAAAGAATGCACCGGTATTGATTTTTGGAAAAGAAATGTCTGTTGAAGAAGCTCTTCAATTGCATAAAAGAACATCACATCGAAGTAGAAGAACACCAAAAGAGTGTTGGTCATATCATCAGCTTATTCTTTGAAGCATTCTGTGAAAATAAGATTGAACAACCAACCTTTATTTGGGACACCTGATTGAAGTTTTCCCATTAGCCGAGGTAAAGATCCTCGTTTTGACAGAACGTTTTGAATTAAGCATCGTGGGAATTGAAATGAACAATGCTTTCTCGAATTAAATGATCCAATTGATCAAAAACAACGTTTCTTAGATCAATTAGCTGCCGGAAGCAGGAGATGAAGAAGCTGGAAATGGATCAAGATTATGTTGAAGCATTGGAATATGGCTTCCACCAACCGGAGGTATCGGCTGGGATTGATCGTTTGTCATGTTACTAACGAAATGACTCCATCCGTGACGTTCTTTTTGATTCCCTGACCATGAAACCTTTAGGATCCGAAGGAAAGAAGTTAGCTAATTCCAAAGAAAACGAAGAATTCTCGATATCCAATGAAAAATTGATTTTTCCAATGTCCAGATCGAACCTCTTTTTAAAGAAGAAGTGGATTTTGATACCTTTTCCAAGTCAGATTTTTAGAGCCGTTAAAGTAAAAGCCTGTGAAACTGTTCCTAAATCCAATAAACTCTTAAAGTTTCACTTTAGACGATGGAAGTGGAGAAGATCGTATTATTTTATCCGGTATCCGTATGTACTATGATCCGGAAGAATTAATTGGCAAAACTTTAATTGCGATTACCAATCTTCCTAGTCGTAAAATGATGGGTATTGAATCTTGTGGAATGATTCTCTCTGCTTTGCACATGGAAAAATAACGAAGAAGTGCTTCATGTCTTAATGGTGGATCATCATATCCCTGCCGGAGCAAAGTTATATTAAACTAAATTATAACTTCAAAAAGTGGGCAATTGAATAGAAGAAATGTGTATAAAACAATCATACTTATCTGTAACATTGTCATCGCTGTTGATAAGAATGATAAAATCTTAGAAATAGATCATGTGACGATAATAGTCAGTAAAACCTCTGTTAATATTGAAGATTATCCCGGTTTTAACTGACTTTTCATTTGTCTTTCACGTTCATGCCATATTATAATTGGGTCCTAGATATATTTGTAAGTTAAACACTAGATGAGGAGATCATATAATGCCATGTACAACTCTTTTAGTTGGTAAAAAAGCCAGCTATGATGGATCTACTTTCATCGCTCGTAATGAAGATTCCCCTTCTGGAGAATTCACTGCCAAAAAATTTGTGGTCATTCACCCAGAAGAACAGCCAAGAAAATACAAATCAGTTCTATCTCATGTAGAGATTGGATGCCGGATAATCCTATGCGCTATACCGCTATGCCGGATGCCTTAGGAAAAATTGGCATTTGGGCAGCAGCCGGTGTTAACGCTGAAAATGTCGCCATGACAGCTACTGAAACCATTACTTCTAATGAGCTTGTTTTATCTGCAGATCCTCTTGTCGAATATAAAGAAGCAAAACTCAAGATCATCCGGAAGTCATTGGTGGAATTGGAGAAGAAGATATCGTCACTTAACACTTCCCTATATTCATTCCGCTCGAGAAGGTGTATTGCGTTTAGGCTCTTTAGTGGAAACTTATGGAACTTATGAAATGAATGGGATTGCCTTTCAAGATATAGATGAAATCTGGTGGTTAGAAACCATTGGCGGTCACCATTGGATGGCTATTCGTGTTCCGATGATCAATATGTAGTCCTGCAAACCAATTGGGAATTGACCATTTTGACTTTGAAGATGCTTATGGAGCTCAAAAGAATTATCTATGTTCATCCGATTTAAAAGACTTCGTCACAAATCATTTCTTAGACCTATCTCTGGAGGGAAACTTTAATCCAAGATGGGCCTTTGGGTCTCATTCTGATGCGGATCATGTTACAACTACTCCAAGGGCTTGGATGATGTTGAAGTATTTCTAATCCAACCACTTATAAATGGGAAGGAGAACACTGCGGATTACACACCAGAAAATGGATATCTACCTTTTCTTTGAAACCGGAAAGGAAAATCACGATTGAAGATGTGAAATATTCTCTTTCCTATCACTATCAAGGTAGCGATTTTGATCCTTACAAACCAACACGCTGATCCACGATTAAGGGGAAATATCGTCCATCGGCATAATCGAAATAACTTTTATCTTGTACTCAGATTCGTCCTTTATATGCCGAAAGAAAATCGCTCTTTAGAATGGATTTGTTATGGATCCAATGTTTTCAATGCCTTTGTACCTTTTCTATACCAATATTGAAAACACATGACTATTTAGCTAATACCACAGCTGAAGTCACCATTCTCGAAAACTTCTATTGGGTCAATCGTATCATTGGTGCTTTAAGTGATGCTCATTTTGCGGAAACAGCTAATCATATCGAACGCTATCAAAATAGCGTCCAATCCAAAGGACATTTCTTGATTCATCAAACTGATCAGCAATATTTATCTGAAAGAAAGTGGAATTATTACAAGAAGCGAATGAGATCATCGCTGAAATGGTTAAAAAGAGACTAATTTTACATTAGATAAGTTTTATATACAGCCAGTTGCTTAATGAAAAACGGCTTTTCCAGATCTGATGCTTAAATTATTTTTAAAATATCTCATCACTGGTTCCATATGAAAAGAAAAGGATTATTCCTTTTCTTTTTGTATTAAAAGTCAATGGCTTCTTGAAAAATAGTAATATCACTTGGATACGTTAAGATATTTTCTACCTCTTCTATGCGTAAGCCAATACACTCACAAACTTCTTCTAACTGAGAGGCTTTCAAATCTCCATTCAACGCTTTCGCCACGAAAAATAACTTTCTTCCAAACACTTGGTATAACCAAATAGTGATGACTCCTTCGAAAACCAGAAGCAACTGTATTTTCACATTTGTTTCTTCGAAGACTTCTCTTTTCGCCGTCATGAATTCATCTTCCCTTGTTCCATATGCCCTTTGGAAATGTCCAATGACCCTGAACTTGATGAATGACCAAAAATTTTTCTTTGTTTCAAATCGTCTCGATAGACAATCGCTCCATAAGAGGTTTCCCTTTCATGTTATTTCAATCGAATGGTTAAATAAGTTGTTCCGAAGCGCTGATCAGCTAACTCCATCAAAAATTTTCAACTTCTCGTTCACCAAAAAGTGGCTACACTCCTCGTAAGAAATTTCTTTTAATTTTGTCATAAATAGGACTTAAATTTCAATGAGTTTGAAATAATCTATGATCATCTTCAATAATAATGGCCTTTCGGTCATCATCTACATTTGATTATAACAAAGCTAAAAGATCCTTTACTAATATTCCCATACCCCTTTTCTTTTCATTATAGCATTTTTCATTCTAATCGGTTCAAAAAGACCACATCAACCTCTTCTGATAGCCCCCACTCAATATCTAATACATTCGTTGTGATCACAAAAGCGTTAGGATCTAAATTTCGAATATCCTTTTTAACATCATTGACTTCGGTTTATCCACAATGGTCACCAGTACTTCTGTTTGTTGACTAGTATGGGCTCCTTTACCATCCCAATAAGTGACTCCTCGTCTATATTCTTTCATGATTTTTCTTTAACTTCCGGACGATGAGTGAAAATCATCAGTTTGATTTCAATGTTTTGAAAAGTGCACAGCGATCAATTGTCAAAGAAAAACAACTATATAAATAATCGAATACAATGCTGTTGCAAACCAAACAACATCGCCATAATAGCGTATAAAATCATATTATAAAAAGTATTAAATTTACCAACTGAAAAGATTTTTATTTTTGAACTCATATATAAGTTCCAATAAATCTAATCCACCATTGTCACTGGCCCATTGCTTAAAAATCAAACCACAGCCAGCAACTCACCTAAAACACCAGCCATCACAATGCTAGCCAATTTATCATCTAAAACAGGCTCTTTGGTAAGGATAAAGTATGTAAATATCAAAGTTTGCATTAGCAATGGATAAGATGGTACCAAACACCATTCTCATTGTTTTATAGGCTAATAATAGTAAAGGTATATTAAACGGTAAATTGATGATACCAGCTAAATCTACACTGGTTAATTTAGGGAACATTAAAGTTCTTACCATCTGTGCTGTCCCGGTACACCACCAGAATAAAGTGCCAAGGGCAATATAATTAACTGAAAACGCATATAAAATAGAACCTACAACAATTAAAATAATATTTTTAATCGTCACTTTTTAGGTTTTGACAAAGACCATATCAGACATATATCAATCTCTATTCCTAGTTAATAATAGTGAATATTAGAACCCGTTTCTCAAGTGGGAGGAAGCGTTTTCGCTTCTTTTAGATCGTAACAAAAGTTCATGTGACATTATAAAAAGAATTCGGTATTCTGAACTCTTCCTATAATTTTTCTTTATTTTGATCAAAGAGATATCGCATTCCTCGGTAAGCTAAATCACCATCATATTCATCAATCTCTTCTAATTCCTTCGCCATCACTTTACCAAGACCACCGGTAGCGATCACATAAGCCGTTTCATCATTTAACTCTTTTTAGCTGTGCGGATGATTTCCTTCACTGCACCAAGATAACCATACACAATTCCTGCCTGCATACCGGTAACGGTACTGGTTCCCTAAAAATAGATGTAAAGGTTTTTAATTTCAATTTCCGGTAATTGAGCGGTTTGATTCGTTAAAAGCTATCAATAGAAATGCCTAATCCGGGTTGAATGATGACATATTTAAAACTTTTGGCATCCACATAGTCATAGGTGGTTTGCTGTTCCAAAAATCCACCATAGTCCTCCTTCAGGATGAAAATGATGGATATAAGCTTTACTACCACAATACGATCTGCGCGCTACTTGATCAGCGTATGGTGTCACCAATTGAAAATTGAGTTTCATCTTATAGTCACCATCATCGTATTGCAATGAAGGTATTTCTTAAAAGCAGAAGTCAAAGAATAATTCAGCTTTCGGAACCACTGAAGATAAAATAACCCCTTCTAAAATCTTCCACTTTCACCTTCGCTTGATTCATCAAATTCATTAAAAAGAACCCATATTCGTCCGATGTTCTAGGCGTTTTTGACATCAAACGAAAACGATCCACAATTATCTCATCTCGCATTAAGGCAATCGCAATATTTGTATTTCCCACATCCACGCATACCAGCATCTTCTTAATCTCCTTTATTGATTTGATCAAAGATCTTTTCTGCCAATTCCTTTTTTGTCAATAAACCAAAATCGGTTTGACCATTTTTAGATAACAGATAGCCATGAGTTGGTATCCTTGAAAGAAACCCGAACCAAGCTCATGAATGGAATTTGCAATTAGTAATCACACTTCTTTTTATCAATTTTTCCTGAGCATTCTTTTAACAAGTTTTCCGTTTCCATCGCATAAACCGATCAGAATTTGATGTTCTTTCTTTCGAGTACCCTAGAGTGGCTAAAATATCATTGTCCTCTCCAAAGACAATGCCCTAACCGGAATCTTGTTTTTAATCCTTATAGATATTCACTGGTCGATAATCCGCTACTGCGGCTGCCATAATGTTGATATCTGCTTGCTCAAAATGAGAAAAGCATCGATACTTCCATTTCTTTTGCAGATTGAACCGAAATTACTTCAATATCTTTAGGACAAGCTAACTCACACATCCACTCACCAGATAGACCCTAGCTCCTCGATTTCTCGCTTCCTTAGCCAAAGCATACCCCATCTTTCCAGAAGAATGGTTCGTTAAATATCGAACAGGATCTAGTGCTTCTTGAGTCGGCCCAGCACTAATCAAAACCGTTTTTTCAAGTAAATCTTTCTTAGTGGTTAATAAGCGTTCTATCTCTTCCACAATCAATTCTATTTCCGGAAATTTTCCTTTTTCCGACATCTCCATCAAGCCAACAAAGCCGGTTTCACTTTCCATCACCGAAATTCCATAAGCTTCCAATGTTTTTAAATTATGTTGAGTGATTGGATTTTCAAGCATATGACTATTCATCGCTGGCACAGTGGTTTAGGGCAAGTCCTGCTAAAAGCTACTCGTCAACATATTATCTGCCATTCCATACGTTATTTTTCGATATTGTATTAGCACTAGCTGGAGCTACTACAAATAAATCTGCCCACTTTGCCAACTCAATATGACGAACAAAAAGAGTTTCCTCATTGACAAAGACATCCTGTATACACTTTTTCTCTTTGATAACGTTTCAAAGGTTACAGGGAGAAATAAATTCACAAGCTGATTTTGTCATCAAAACTTGCACTTCATAGCCTTGTTTGCTTAAACTAGAAACAAGGAAAGCAGATTTATAGGCTGCAATACCGCCTGTCACTGCAATCACAATGTGTTTATTTGTCATAAAACACCTCACTTTCGGATATTATAACACGCTAAAAAGGAGAGCCTTTTATGAAAAAGTATTTAGTCGCATCCGATATTCATGGATCTTTTTATGCTACCAAGAAAATCATTGGAAGCTTATGAATTTCACCAAGCAGATGGTCTTTTACTGTTAGGAGATCTTCTTTATCATGGACCTCGTAATGCTTTACCAATGGATTATCAACCAAAAGAAGTAGCGAAATTACTCAATACCTACCAAACCAAAATCATTTGTGTTCGAGGCAATTGTGATGGAGAAGTGGATCAAATGGTTTTAGATTTTCCTATCACTTCAGATTATTCTTTTTATCAAATCCGGCACTACAGTTGTAAGTCATGGTCATATTTATGAGCCTAAAGTCTATTCTTTCTTAAAAAGGCGATGTTTCCCTTTCGGACATACCCATATTCCAACGCTTCGTTTCAAGATGGTATTTACTTTCTAAATCCCGGTAGCGTTTCTATTCCGAAAGCCAATCATAAAGCCAGTTATGCGATATTATCAGAAAAAGATTTTCAAACCTATACTTTAGATCATCAGCCATATTCCATTTCTTGTCTTTTCAAAACTGAGTCATCTACTGTTTTCTATTAAAAAGAGCCGAAGCTCTTATAATTTATCACAATCCACTAAAAACATAGGCTTTTTCATCTGAAATCATCATCGCCAATCGTTGTACAAATGCCTCTGCTTGTTCTTGATTTTTTAAAGACACGGATCGGCTCTACACCATTATACATATCAAAACTAACATCATAAGAACCATCATCTTCATACACACGACTAACAATCACTGCCTTAAGTTGATCACTGTTATAATAAGTAATTTCTTTTTCTCTGACCACTTTTCAGTAACATAAACCATCTCCCTTTTTCTTAAGTATAGTCTATTTTTATAAAAATCCAAAATGTTCTAATGCTTTGGTAACACCTTCTTCATCCACGTTTGCTGTCACATAATCTGCTACCGATTTAACTTCTTCGCTTGCATTACCCATGGCAATTCCCAATTCTGCTTTTTGAATCATGGTTTTATCATTTCCACCATCTCAAAACAAATCCAGTCCTTCGAAAAAGCCAAGTAATTCAACGGCTTTTTCAATTCCTTCTGACTTTCCACCTTCCTTGGGAATCATATCTGCAAATGTCTCTGTCCATCTTTGCGATTTCAAAGCAGGAACAGCCTTTAAAAAGAGAATCCTGTTTTGGAATGTAAGGGCATATTTGATAAATAGGTTTTTCTAAAAATTTCATCTAAACTTTTTGGCTCATAGAAATAGGTGGCAGGAAGCCTTTTTAAATTGATCCATCACGTCTTTTTGTTTCGACAAACATGAAAGGATTGATCCTTTGCAAAATAAGCACAAAAAGCCTCTGTTTTTCGCCATATAGTCAAAAGCCTTTTTCACACTGTTTTTTCGAGATCGGCAATTCATAAATACCTCTTTTTCTCTCATTCAAAACATATTGACCATTCATTAAAAACATATCCGTCCCATGGAAAACTCATTAAAGAAGAATCCAATGTCAGCAGTTGAATCGGTGGTCGACCACTTGCTAAAAAGCTAAGCGAAATCTCTTTCTTTCAAGCAATATAATGATTGTAAAGTTTGTTTAGATATACGATGTGTTTGAAAAGATAATAAAGTGCCATCATATATCAAAAATGGTTTTCATAACCTTATTTTAACAAAAAGAAATCTACAGTGAATCGTTCTTTTCAGAAATTTTTCTAACAAAGAATTGTTCTGATTATCGTAATACCGATAGTTTGACCCTCTTTACTTTTTGGTTTAAACACCTAGCAACTATTTTTAAAAGTTCAGGTAAAATTCACATAACCTTCATTTATTTCACACACCCTATCGGTATAGTATAAGTGTCAGTTAATGATAACTGATTCTTCATTCTCTCCCATTAAAAAGATACCGACTTCTGGTCGGTTTTCTTTTTATCTCTTTTTGAAAATTCACATAAAATTCAGAATAAGTCCATGAGCTTCTCACATTCTTCTTTTTATTCTATAGGTGTCAGTTAATAATAACTGATTCTTCATCTCTCCATTAAAAAGATACCGACTTTGGTCGGTTTTCTTTTATCCCTTTTTCGAAAATTCACATAAAATTCAGAATAAGTCCATGAGCTTCTCACATTCTTCTTTTTATTCTATAAGTGTCAGTTAATGATAACTGATTCTTCATTCTCTCCCATTAAAAAGATACCGACTTTGGTCGGTTTTCTTTTATCCCTTTTTGAAAATTCACATAAAAATTCAGAATAAGTCCATGATCTTCCCACATTCTTCTTTTTATTCTATAGGTGTCAGTTAACAGAACTGACACTCATTCTCTCCCTATAAAAATATTTATGAAATGAAAAACCACTTCTTCAAAAGTGGTTTTTCATTTATATTAATAATAGCTTCGCCACTACATCTCTAAATTGATTTCGCTTAACATCCAAGATCACAAGTGTCTGACGTTTTGGAAACTTAGCATCACTCCATAGATCCGTTACTGTTTTACCAAAGCTGATTTCTCCTTGTGTTTCTACATAGACACCGGCTTTTTTCCCCGTGAAAAGATCTGGATATTTCAAATACAGAATAGGACAAACATCGTGTAAACATAACATTGGTCGATAATAACGGGTGTATAGATCAATATTTGATTTTGTGGATTCTAGGTAAAATTCTGAAACTGCCGTTTTGTCTTGTGCCATTTTTTGAACTTCTTCTACTTCAAGATAAGCCTTCATGGTCACATCTAAGCCAAACATAACAATAGGAATACCGCACTTAAAGACTGTTTCTGCCGCATGAGGATCCGTATGGATATTAAATTCTGAGCAAGGTGTACAATTACCGCCCATAGCAGCTCCACCCATAATTAAGATACGCTTCACATATTGTGTTAAATCAGGATGTTTATACAAACTGATAGCAATATTCGTTAGCGGTCCAACCGCCACAATTTCTAAATCACCTTTAGCTTCCAAAGCTGCTTCATAGAGGCATCCCATGCTCTTCTACGATAGCTTTTGACTCGGGATATGCATCTACCCAAACCATCTCTTTCCATGTGCAAAAAGCCGCATCCTGTAAATCAATCATTAAAGGTTTATGCGCTCAGGATAAACTTTTAATATCCTCTTTTTGCTAAAGAACAAACATTTCTAGCATTCACGAAAGTTCGATCATGCCCTACATTTCCAGCTACTGCTGAAATCCTTTTATCAAAAGATGATCCAGCTGAAAAGCACATAATAGCAACTAGCATCATCCACTCCGGTGTCTGTATCAATCCATACTGGAATTAAACGACTCATATTTTTACCTCATGACCTTCATAAGCTCTACAGCTATCCACCAATAATTGCACAAATGCAGCTCGATTTACATTGACAACTACTTGGGCATTACAAGTCTTTCCACTCAACTTTCCACCAAAATCACCGATAGTGGCTCCTCTTGTATAATGGCCCCTAGTTTCAATTTGGACATAAGCCTCTTTCATTTCAAAAATTTCCGGTTTTACCAAAACCGACACGGCACATGGGTCATGCAAGGAGAACCATTCCAACCAAGTTCTTTATGATGCTTAAAGAAAAACTCTAACCAATCCGCTACAATCGTTGCCACTTGGTTTTTAACAGATCTGATCTTCTGACCATCCTCAGGATAAACAATAGCCTTTTCAGTCACATCCAATCCACACATAATCAATGGGATTCCCGATTGAAAAACAATGGCTGCTGCTTCAGGATCTTCAAAAATATTAAATTCAGCCGCCGGAGTCCAATTTCCATTCTTTAAACCACCACCCATAATAGAAATACGTTCTATCCTTCAATTCCGGATGAGCCACAATAATTCCGCCACATTTGTCAAAGGACCTGTTGCAACTAATCGTTACTGCTTCTTCGCTTTCCTTTAAAACTTTGCCATCAAGGAAACTGAGGATAAAAGAAGACAAATTCATGACAGGTTCTGGTAAAGCTGGACCATCCAGACCCTGATTCTCCATGGAAATTCCGCTGTTATCAAATCTGACATTAAAGGAACTTCTACCCTTTGCGATTGGGGGCTTGAATTTTTAATAATGTACAAATTCTCATTGCATTATAGGTTGTCTTTTTAACGTTTGATTACCGGCAACACTGGTTACAGCCAGAATATCGAAGAGAGGATTAGCTTTCACTATCACCCATGCTATCGCATCATCATGTCCCGGATCACCATCTAAAATCAATGGTATCTTTTTCATGTTTTTCTCCTTATTGATTTATGACTTCCTGTAAAGCTTCTTTAGAATGAGACGTTTAGCTTTACGAATTTCATGTACTGCAAAAATGACTAAACCAATGATTGTAATTAAATATGGAATTGGTGAAACTAAGTTTGAATCAATGCCCGTTGCTGAAATCTTAATGCCTAGGGTTTGTGCCAAACCAAAAATCATGGCTGCAAACATGGCACCAACCAGTCTCCTGCTCCCATCGCTTGTGCTGCCAAAGCAATAAAACCACGTCCGGCTACCATATCTAAAGACCAACCGGCCGCATAATACATGGACATAAAAAGCACCACCTAACCCACAAAATACACCGGCAATCACCATGGTGATATATTTAATTTTTGACACTGATGCCAACAGAGGAAGCCGCATTTGATTTTCGCCAACTGAACGAATGTTTGCTTCTAAAGAAGTTCGATACAAAAAGAACCCAAGTCAAAGCCACTAAGATAAAGGCAATATAAGTCAATAAATTATGTCCTGAAAAATTGGACCAATGAAAGGAATAGACTGTAAACCGGGAATATGAATATTTGGAATCTAGCAATTCCTTCGTGATAAAGGAAGTCGTTGATGTGAATTGTTTTCCTTCGGTTATTCCGGTAATAATCTTAACTAAGAAAATCGTTCCTCCCGATCCAATCATATTGATTGCCGTACCCGATAAAATCACATTTTGTCTTCAATTGAAAAAGCGAAGAATCCCATCAATAAACTCACTAAGATTCCTGTTACAACTGCTACTAATAACCCTATCAGCCAACTGGAAAAATAATACGCAAAATAAAGAACCAAACAACGCTGGAAATCATCATGGTTCCTTCTAAACCAATATTAGAAATACCTGCCTTTTCACAAATCACAGCCGCCAATGCCGCAAATAAAATTGGAGCTGTAATACGGAAAAACAGAGAAGAAAAATTCAGGATTCAAGATCATTTCAAACATACTATTATTTACCTCTTTCGAGTTTGGTTTTCTTTCAGTTCTTCCTCAGCACTCTTAACCACCAAACGTTGACGATATTTCATCAAGAAATTGATCAGCCGCAAAGAACAAGAAGATCACCGCTGAATAATATCAATTAATTGAGCCGGTACCGTAGAATAAGTGGACATCAACGTACATCCTTTTCCTAAATAAGAAATAAAGAAAGCCGCTAATGGTGTAAAGCAGGATTATTGCCAGCCAAAAATAGCGACCGTTACCCCTGTCCAGCCATAACCAGGTAAAGAAGTCCAGTCAAAATAAATATTCTACACCAGTATTTCAATACCACCACCCATGCCGGCTAATAAACCACCAATCACTTGAGCCAAGATAATGATGAAGGCCAGCATTCAAACCTGAATACATGGAGAATTTTTGATTGATACCAATCATGCTGGATGGCATATCCCCAACGAGTTCGATACATGAATAAAAGTCACCAAAACAACCATAACCATCACAACTATAAAACCAATAGATAATTTTGACCCATTATCAATCAAATTGAGGCAACATCGCATTGGATTGGAAATTAGCTGTCTGTACTCGTTCCCTTTGTCTTACTCAGCAATAAGTATTCATTAAAAACTTAATAATACATGATAACATAGTTCAACATCAACAATTTACCATTTCACTGACATTTAATTTAGCCTTTCAAAACCGATGGTATCAACATCATCAAGCCCGTTACAATCGTTCCCGCTAATATGGCAGTGATTGGTAATAAAGCCCCGGTAAAGGAGCGTAAACAGCCACTAACGCTGTCACAAAACCACCAAGAAGATTCCTCCTTCTGAGCCAAGATTAAATTGATTGGCTGAGAACATCATGCAAAGTCGCTAAACCGGTGAAAAACAATTGGAATCATACTGGCTAAAAAGTATCGGTGAAACTCTTAACACTGAAACTACCATCCACCTTAAATAAAGGTCTAAATAACATCGTTGATCAGCTGAAAAAGTAGAACTTTAATTCTTCAGTCAGTGAGTCTCCCTAGGGCTGATAAAAATAAATATGGCTGCAACCAGCAACGCAATTCCAATAGCCATAGCTCCACGAACAATATTAAACTATCAAACTTCTTTTTCTTATTCATGACATACCCTCTTTAGCTTTCTTCCGGTGTTTGTTTTTGAAGACCTAACATAAAACGTCCCATTGTTTCATCATCCAATTTCGACGTATCCTCAAAATAGGCAACGATCTTTCCACCGTACATAACCATCAAACTATCGGATAATTCCATGACCTCATTCAAATCAGCCGATACCAGCAAAACACCAATTCCCGAGCGTGATAATTCCACTAATTTTTTGCGAATAAATTCCGTTGCTCCAACATCAATACCGTCGTCGGCTGATCAGCAATAATTAATTCCGATGACTGGAAAACTCACGTGCCACAACAACCTTTTGAATATTTCCTCCCGATAACATGCCGACCCTTTGATTACGATTCTTGCATAAAATTTGATATTCTTGAATCAATTGATCCGAAGCTTCATGAATTGCCTTTGTATGAAACTAAAAGACCCTTATTATATTCTTTATAAGAACAACATGATCGGATAAAAAGATTTTTCCCACCGTCGCACTGGCCGCAATCGCTGACAACATCGATCCTCGAGGAACAGTAAAGAAAACTCGTCTTTGACGCAACGCACATTGATCCATTCCTACCTATATTTTTCTCCATTGATAAAAATTGATCCTGCATTGGGACGATCCAAGCCAAACAACATATCCACCAATTCTTTTTGACCATTTCCTTCAACACCCTGGCAATGCCTAAAATTTCCCCTTACGTACAGAAAAGGAAACTTTATCCAGCATTTTTCTTGCCCCAATCATTGATGAACCTCAGATCCGAACTTTCAAAACTTCTTTCGTTGGTTTCGCTGTTCTTTTTCCACTTGTAAAATCACATCACGACCAACCATCAACTGTGAAATTTTTCTGGTGTTACTCTTTAGTTTCATAAACCCCTCAAAAATTTACCACCCGTAAAATACTTAAACGATCGGTGATTTCCATGATTTCATTTAACTTATGGAAATGAAAATCAATGTATAACCTTGTTTTTAAATGAACCAATTCTTTGAATAATTCAGCTGTTTCTTGTGTGGCCAAAACCGCTGTCGGCTCATCTAAAATCAAAATCTTAGCTCCACGAACCAGTGCCTTTAAAATCTCTACCTTTTGTTTCATGCCTACGGGAATATCCACGACACGAGCATTGGGATCCACTATTAAATTGAATTTTTAGCATACTCTCTGTAATTTGAATGGCTTTTTGTCGATCAATGAAAATATCAGCCTAGGGGATCATCCCTAAAACAATATTTTCTCTGCTACCGTTAAACTGGCACCAACATAAAATGTTGATGCACCATACTAATCCTCTTTGCAATCGCTACATTAGGCGATGTTAAATTCACTTTTTCTCCATGAATAAAAATTTCCCCTTCCGTCGGTTGTTCCAAACCGAACAGCATTTTCATCAATGTTGATTTTCCGGCTCCATTTTCCCCCATCAGAGCATGGATTTCACCTTTACGAACATTCAAATCTACATTTTGGTTGGCCACAACACCGTTTGGATAAATCTTCTTGATACCTTTCTATTTTGAATGACATATTCTTCATTCATCATGCTTACCTCTCGATCTATTGACTGAAACGATAAAAATAAATCCAATCATCATCCCTTAGAATTGAGAAGAAAATTGGATCTAAATACAATATGTACAATAAATGATTACTTCTCGTAAATATAGGGTAGATGAAATAAGTCACCCTACTTCATCTACCTTTCTTTACATTATTTAGGCGAACTTCTTCGCGCAATTTTTCTAATGTCTTTTTCTTATCGCCTAAGGCTGTTGGAACTTTCACTTTGCCATCTAAAATAGCCTTGATCGCTTCTTCCACTTTCTTTTTCGTTGCTTCAGAAGCGTATTTCTTAAAGTTTTTATCCTTAACCAAACCAACACCATTTTCCTTCAAACCTAAGGAAACTTCTGTTCCCCAGTGTTCTTTACCGGCATCTAATTCATCAAATACCCAAATCAAAGAATTGCCAATATTCTTTAATCCCGATGTTAATGTAATATCCGCTAAATTCTTTGATAAAGTTAACTCTTGATCAGAATCCACCCCAATAAACCAAGCTTTCTTTAGCCAAAGCAGCCTCTGTAGCACCATTACCGGCATTACCAGCAACACCCCAGATAATTCAGCCTTCTTATCGAAATCATCGGATAAACCATATTCTTTTGCTTTCGCCGTATCTACATAATCATTGGTATACCGAGTATCAATTTTAATATTTGGATCAACGAACGAGCTCTTCAATGATAGCCATACAAGAAATCGTTAGCATAACCGGACTGTCAATACCACCAACAAAGCTAATACTTTATCCGGATTGATATTTTTACATTGGTATCTGTCGTCATGCAGCAGCGAATACCCCACCACATAACAATTCATTTTGTTTATGACGTTAAATTTAACACATTCTTATTGGCACCGATATATGCTATCATCATCAAAAATCACATACTTGATCCGGATATTTAGGTTGCCACTTCTTAAAATAATCCGGCATTGATACGTACCAACAACAATAACATCGTCCCTCATACTTTCAGATACTTTACGCAACGTTGACAACCATTTAGGTTTATCTTGCTCTGTACCACCCATTTCAATCGTCTTCAAAAGTAATACGACTATCATTTTTCAGCAGTTAAACCTGCCCTAGCGGAATCGAAGAAGGATTTATCACCCAAATTACCGTTAACCAAAGTGAAACTCCTAAGAACTTTCCTGTCTTCTTTTCATTGCCCCTTGCCATTTTCCTTCTTAGCACCACATCCAATTAATGGAATTACCAAGAATAACGCTAAAAGTACTTTGTATAATTTTTTCATCTTTTTCTCCTCCCCAAAGCCTTTGAACTCTTACAAAATCTTCTAAATGCGTTAGAATATCTGTAAGCTGTTTCACTAACTTTATTTTTATAGTTGTTAATGCTTTCTGTCAATATTTTATATATGAAAAACAACCAGAAAAACAGGAGGTTATTTCAATGAGTATGCTTTTTCCTAAAAATTGATCTGCACTTGCATTTAGATGGGTCTTTCTCGTATGGAAACTATCTGGGAGATTAGCTATGGAACAAAAATTCCAATGCCTGCTAAAACCTTAGATGAATATAAAACCTACATTCAACGTTGTTCTCATGCCCGAAATGTGAATGAATACTTTAAAAATGTTTGATGACCCCTTTAAAAAGTCATGCAAGATATAAAATCTCTACATCGAATCACTAAAGAACTGATTGAAGATCTAGTTAAACAAGAAGTTTGTTATGCGGAAATTCGTTTTGCCCTCAACTTCACACGCAGCTATCCCAAGCTCAAGTAGTGAGCCGTTTTAGAAGGTAGAAAACAAGCTTTAGAACTTTATCCTCATATTCAAATCGGCATTATCCTTTGCATGATGAGTCTTGATTCTATAACCATCAATGAAGCGGCTAACCGCCAAACCGTTGAACTATGTAAAAAATATTTATATAAGGGTGTCGTTGCTTTAGACTTGGCCGGAATGGAAGGAATTGTTCCCTTAAGTGACTTTGGTCCTTTTTTTCAACAAGCTCAATCATTAGGAATTCCTTGTACTTGTCATGCAGGAGATAGTCAACCATCTCAAAGTGTTCAAGATGCCATTTCTTTTGGTGTTCAAAGAATGGTCATGGGCATCGTATCATTGATGATTTAAAATTGTGTCAACTGGCTAAGGAAAAACAGATTTTGCTGGAAATATGTCCTACCTCCAATGTCCAATGTCAAACAGTCTCTTCTTACCCAAAACATCCCGTTAAAAAACTATATGAACTGGGTGTTCCTGTTTCTATCAATACCGATATATGACTTTTTAGCTGGTGTTCATTTAGAAGATGAATATAGACATTGTATAAATGAAAATGGGTTTTACAAAGAAAGATCTCATCCAAGTGAGATCTTTATTCCATCCAGCCGCTTTTTATAAAGGAATCAGAGAAAAATCATCCAAGACTTACATGCCTTAAAAGAAGTGCTAAAACATCATATTCTTATGTAAAGCATCTTATCAAGTCAAAATCCATTATATATTGATCGTCAACAGATGGAGATCGAATACCTACCCCATTTAAAAGATTATGATGCATGAATCATCATGAATTCAGAAATATAAAAAGATCTGTTTTAAATAAAAGTGCTGTATCAAAAGCTACTTTTTGTTGCAATAAAGTGGACAAAAGAATTATTTGTGTTATACTAATCGTACAAATCATACTTTTAAGTTTGGGAGGTTATCTATGAAATACCTAGAAGGAAAAATACGCTTGGACTGTTAAGATAGGGAGAAAAAGGGCAGTTTGTTATACCTAAAAGAAGCTCCGCGATATTTTTCAACATTAAACCTGGAGATACTTTAATCGTTCTAGCGGATACCAATAAGGGTATCGCTATTCCACCCTAAAAAATATGTTTTTCCCATTTAATGGACACTATTTTTAACAAAACACCTCAAAGGAAGACAAAGAATGAATGCAATCATCATTAGAGATCTTACAAAAGAAATATGGAAATATAGTTTCTGTAAATCATCTTAATTTAACAGTTGAACAAGGTGAATTATTTGCTTTACTTGGTGTAAATGGTGCAGGAAAAAGTACAACGATTAAAACTATTATCTTGTTTGATACAACCAATGAGCGGAGATGCCTTTACTGCTTGGAAATAGTATCATTTCTAATTCATGCTACCAAAAATAATCAATATCTCACTACAGGAAACAGCGGTAGCTGCCAATTTTATCTGTTTTAGAAAATTTGGTGCTTATTGCGGTCTATATGGACAAGACAGTAAAACAGCCACTAAAAACGCTCATGAGACAACACAAAAATTTGGTTTGGAAACAGAGTTGAATCAAAAAGCCAGCCATTTATCCGGTGGAATGCAACGCCGACTTTCTATCTCTATGGCTTTGATTTCAAAACCTCAAATTTATTTTTAGATGAACCAACTTTAGGACTTGATGTCTTAGCTCGCCGTGAGTTATGGGCTTCTATCAAATCATTAAAAGGGAAAGTGACGATCATTCTCACAAGCCATTATATGGATGAAGTTGAAAATTTAGCTGATCGTATAGGAATCATGATTAAGGGACACTAACAACTGTTGGAACAGTAGCAGAATTAACTAGCAAACAGGTACTTCTAAATTAGAAGATGCCTTTGTTGCCCTTTCAGGAGGTTCACTATGAGAAATATTTCTATTTTGCAAAGCGGAATATCAAAGAGATATTACGTGATCCTATTCATCTCTTTTTAGCCTTGGCTTTCCACTTGTTCTGTTTAGCTTTGTTATCTATTATCAACTCTGCTATTCCATCAGAAGCGAAAAACACCATGTTTCAAATCACAAATCTCGCACCGGGAGTGGCCATGTTCGTAGTGTGTTTATGGCGTTATTTGCGGGTATGTTGTTAGCAAAGATCGCACATCTTCTTTCTTAATGCGTTTGTTTACATCTCCGATGACAACCAAAGATTTTATTTTTAGGGATTTACATCGTTGCCTATGATCATTATCACCATCGTACAAGCCTACCATAACCTTCTTGATGGCAGGTGCTTTTGGCCTTGATATCAACATCAACATCTTTTTGCCAGTATGATGACAGCCTTGACCTCATTATTATTTATCGGTACAGGTTTGTTTTTGGTAGTCTTTTGAATGATAAGGCGGTTGGTGGTGTTTGCGGAGCATTACTGACCAATAGTGCAGGTTGGCTATCCGGAGTTTTTATCCCAATTGATTTGATAGGTGGTACTTTTAAGAAAATCACAACTATTTTTCCCCTTTTTACCATAGTGTCGAAATAATAGGGTAAGTTAAGCGGTCATTTCAACCATATCCTCCCTCATTTAATGATTGTAATAGGATATACAGCCACTATCTTCATATTAGCTATGATTGTTTTTAACCATGAAAATAAATGGTGAAAAAGGATAAAAATAAATCCCGACTTCATTGGATGATTCCATTTCCTAACTATATGCCAATGACTAATATCCATGTCATATCCCTCAAAAAGAAATTTTTCGGATTCTTTTGAATGTAATCAAGTTCTGTTTCTTCTCCATCGTAATCATAAACAAAATCATCCGCCTCTTTCCAACATCTCATAAAGCATTTTGTATTTTCTTCTTCTCAATACTTTTAGAACTTTTAACCTTTCTTCTCTGTCCAATGGGATCTTTCCTCGAAAATAATCGATCGCTTTTCAAAATTAGCGAGCAAAATGATTGCATCCCAGGCAACCTAAAGCTATCTCAGGTATCCTCCCAAACAATTCCGGTGGAATTAAAGAAAAATTGATGATGTCACTCCATTATTCATCTCATAAAGTACTCAAATGATCGCGAGTAAATATCTTTGTTCTGAGGTGGAAAGATTTCGCCGATTCCAACATTTCTCATAAGAATCATGTACTATTAAACTAACCACTGGCGTATACTGGTTCAATAACTTCCCATGAGTCTTCCACTTCTGAATATCTTGTGCTGTCATGTGTCCAGTCTTTTGCAATATTTCCGCTAGTATCGCATACGATGAAAAATAGTATTTGACAGGAAAAGCGGATACTTTTCAGAAAGAATCTTCAAGAACTTTCTTTGGCGTCACTAAGTCTGACCAGTTCAATACACCATCTGATTGATTTCATTCTCCTGATCTTTTGCAAGTGCCACTGTTTGCTTTCTATCAAGCATATATAATGTCTAGATTCCGTTTCAAAATGCTGTATTTAAATTTTCTGATAATTTCCAACATGTAAAACCATACCGATATGCTCAAACAGACATCTCTGTCCTCTCTCGAAAAACTCTATCTAAACAACCTTTCGCCTCTTCCGGTTGAGCCTGGTTATTATAGGCTTTGTGAAGTTCAGCTAAAAGATTTTCCGTCTAGATACCGAATCCTGCAATAAGAGTCAATCAATGATTTCTTCTGATTGATCAGCATTATGTAATTCTATGATACTTTAGCTTCTGATCTTTACTAAGCTGTTGATTCTTCACCTTCATCATTTTTATAATCAGTGGATTCATCCTCAAAACAATCCATTTCTATCTTTCTATTTCATTAAACTCAATGATAGATTTCATTTAAAAATAGCAAGCTAAAAGTCTGATGATTCATTCACTAAACCACTACTTCCTCCATCAAAGAATACTTTGAGCAGGCTCCTTCTCCTGGTAACCGTATTGCTAGCTTTACAGCCATTTGAGAGCCTCCTTTATAGTACTTCCTTGGAAATCATGGCTACCTGTAAAAGTATCTCCGGCTGCGGTTGGCATCCTTTGCTTCAGCTTTTAAAAAGCTTTTGATGAATCACTTCTACGCTATGGATATAATAAGAACGCTTCACTACCGACCGTCATCACCATTTCAGCCTTTGGATACGCCTTTTGCAAAGCCATAATGATGGCTTCATTTTCTTCGCAATCACACTTAGCCAATTCTTTAGCTTCCACTTCATTCACCAACAAATAGTCCACCAAGTGCAAAGGATATTGGAATACGATCATCCATAGGAGCCACATTGAAAGCTATCCCTCATCCCCTTTCTCATAGGCTTTTCAATCAAATAAGCCAAAGAAGAAATTTTCATTTTGAATCAATAAACGTCCCCTTTTTCAAACTGTTTCAGACATCATCTACTTGCTCAAAACCGATAGCTTCGTTAGCACCACCATGTAAAATAATACAATTTTCACCATGTGCCACTTGGATAATAGCGTGTCCTGTGGATAAAGATTCATGACTTATCAAATAATCTGTTCGAACACCATATTTTGTAAAATAATCTATAAATGGTTGTCCATCTATACCAACCATCCCGCGCATGATATTCCATACCGGCTTCGCTAAAAAGCAATCGATTGAGTTTCAATCCTTTACCTCCCAAAGTGACGTCTATAACGAAGGGATGAAATCGTTTCTTTTTGGTTGAACTAAAAGTGATCCACTTTCATACACATAATCAAAAATTTAAAGAGCCAAAACTAAAAGCTTTCATCTTTACTCCTATTTCATGGATATTATCTTAAATATCCAGAATCCAAAGATTTCTTCGAAAATGTTCGCTGACTTCACAAATCATCTCTTTCTTTCGTTCCGAAAGTAACACTGGAACCAATTCTTCAATTCCATTGCGCCCTACAATCGCTGGAACACTGAGACTCACCTCACTAATCCCTATATTCCCCATGCAAACAAGTGCTAATCGAAGAACACACTTCTCATCTTTCAAAAACCGCTCGACAAAGGCGGAACCACGGAAGCCTGTAATACCATAATAGGTCCATGTTTTCTTTTCAATAATTTTATAAAATGCCGCATTCTTAACATCATCTGCAATATATCTTTTGTGAGGCTTCAAGTCACCAATTTCTCGCATCCCTCTTAAACGCAAAGAAATCGGCAACGGAACTCTGATACATTTGCAGTTTCGACCACGTTCAATTTCAGAATCACCTGTGATTCACATCACGCCCAGGCATGAACCGAACGAGCATCGACATCCAATCTATTACCAATCAGATATCGCAAACGAGCCGTGTCTAAACGGTCCCTGATCCAAAAACATGGATTTTCAGCATGGAATATGCGCGAACATATAATGTTAAAACATCTACCGATTCATACTACAATCAAAAATCCCTTCACAATTTTGTTTTGCGAATCTCTGCCATGATAGACAGATGAGTGAAATATTTGCTAATAAATCAATCTGGTTTTCTCCCGGTTTTTGATTGGCCCCAGCTGTTAAAAACAATGATAGCGATCTTTGATATCCGCATAATCCCTGCATAGATATTCATTGGGTTGCATAAAAGCGGCACCATGGTTAATATCCATAGCTCTCCTTCTGCTTTCTCCTTCATCACATCCACTAAACCATTTCTGAAAAAGGCCACTTTGCATTAACATAAGCACTGGATGATCAACAAAGCCAGTTCCGATAACTCGCTACTTTTCTAAAATTAGTACTCATCTTTTTACCTCCTCTCCATTTATATCCATTTCAACAAAATTGCTTAAAAAGGATATTTTGTGAAACGATATCCATGATCAAATTTCTGTTAAAATAATTACTTGTCCATGATAATTGGTAAAAAATTTTCAAAGCCCGATACAGATTTTTAAACCCTAATTCAAAAGGAGATCGTATTTGTGTGAAAGGTATCAGGGAGGCAAAAGATTCTGTTCTATTACTTTTACACTTATCGCTTTATCAGCGCAAAGACGGATTACACAAAGACTTCAGTGATTGGCATTCACTTAGAAAATGGGTTTTGTAAAATATGGATTTCACCGATTTGCACTCTTTCACAGAGGAAATTGAATATGTCATTATCCACTCGATTATGTGAAATTCTTAAAGCTTCATCCTAAAAACAATAAGATTCAATGTTTCACTATGTTCTAAATTAGGAGCGATTGTTCAAGCAGCTCAAAAGGTACGGTTGTAATAAAAGTGGCGTTTTGCTCATCATGCTCGATGATGCCATTGAAACTTTATTGATGAATATGGATTTACGGAGCTCGAAATTTACTTTTTCTCCTGCTACTGCATTTAAAAGTATCCGGCATGGATTTTATTCGTCCTTTTATTTATTGCTTTGAAAATGAAATTCGAAAAACGGTAGAACAGGAACAGTTACCATTGATCAAAAGTACTTGTCCTAATGACGGATATACCAAACGTCAAGAAACCAAGGAACTCTTACACCAAATTTCATACTTTCCCCACAGCCAGAAAACTGCTGACTTTGTATCAATCAAGCACAATTAGATTCTTTGGGTAAAAAGGAGAAGATTACACATAGTGCTGAATGCACTTTTTCATTTAACAATGATGATTTTAAAAGTCAGAAATCTGACCTTTATTTTTCATCAATGCTTTTCAAAACCGGGTTCATCTTGATCTACGTAATCTAAAATAGCTGATCGGGCAATATTACAAGCATGATCTCCCATACGTTCAATCGTTCCTAAAATATCTACATAAACCAGGTGAAACAACTGAGGAATGACAATCACCATTAGCCATCCTGTAAAAATGCCTTGTCTAGCGGCATACTCCGTTTCATCCATTTTCATTTCTTTTCATCAATTCGTGATACACCTTTTCATCATCGTTCTTCATAAACACGAATACATAGTTTTCATCATTTCATTCAATTCATCAAACATGGTATTCACATCTACAATAGCCACCGGTGAGAGGTGGATTTATCCTCGAACCATATCAAAAGAAATTCTACCGATTCACTCCTAAATCACCAATACGTTCTGGAATTTTTCGTGATTTCCAATCCCGCCGTAACTCGGTTTGATCTGATGGAGTTGAGTTGTTGATTCTTCGAGATGGCAATTAAAAATTCAGTGATCTTTCTTATCAACTTATTGACCGTATTTTTCTCCTGTCATTAAGTTTTCATGATCTTCGCTATTACCCGGTTTATTCAGATAATCTCTTGTGTCTTGGTTATCTTGGTCAACCACGGAAGCCATCTTGATCGTGTCTTTCGCTCGAATCAATCGCCACGGGAAGGAAGCGTATTAGCTGCTAAATGAGTCGTCAACTCATCAATCATTGATTTTCAATACGCTTGGGCTCTTCTCCTGGAAGAATCTTACGAATCAAGTTACAGAATTGGTTCATAAATGGGAAGAAAACGATCGTCGCTGTCGTATTAAAAATAATATGTGCCACCGCTAACTGAGCCATGCCGGAAATACCAAAAATTTGTGAGATCCATAGAATAAAACGAGCATATGGATGTAGAAAATCATTCCAATCGCTGTTCCGATAATATTAAATAGAATATGAATTCCGGCCGTTCTTTTAGCCGCTGTACTACCGCCAATACAAGCTAAAATACCTGTTACCGTCGTTCCAATATTAGCCCCGAAGACAAAAGGTAAGACTGCAATAAATTGCAAAGCACCAGCCGCATATAATTTTTGTACAATACCGATAGTGGCTGAAGAAGCCTGCACAGCCCCTGTCATCAGCGTCCCTGCCAATAAACCTAAGAACGGATTATTAGCCATATCTGTCGCAAACTTCGTAAATTCCGGTCAGTCTTTAATGGCGCTTAAAGCCGATCCCATTGAGTTTTAGCCATAGAATATCAAACCGAAAACCCATTACAATGGTTCCAACTGATTTTATCTTCTTTCTTAGCAAAACTAACGATAATAGCACCAAAGAATACAAAATATAAAACATAATTATCAATATTTAAAGAGATCAGTAAGGAAGTAAAGTTGTCCCAATGTTGGCTCCCTATAATGATGCCCTGCAGCTTGCGGTAAGGTCATCAACCGGCACGTACCAATCCAATCGTAATAACTGTTGAGCCGAAGAGAGATTGCATAATCAATGGTAATCAAAATACCGATGATCAAAAGCGGAAAACGGGTTGGTGGTATATTTATTGATATAATCTCTTAATTGATCACCAGCAATAGCTTTAAACCATCTCCACTAAAGCCAATGCCAAAGAGGAATAAACCGAATCCCCCTAAAATCACATCCCATCGCAAAGCTACTAAGATTCATTTATTGCCTCCATGCTTTTGTGCATTTCTGCAACGTAAAATTTTAATCGAATTATGTCAAAAGAAAAGTCACTTCCGATATACTTGTCCATTTTTCATAAAGCTAAAAAGTAACCTTATTTCAAAAATTCTGTAAAAATATTATAACAGAAGAAGGCAAGTGCTATACTAAAGGCATGCAGGCGTGATTCAATGGTAGAATGTGACCTTCCCAGGTTATTACGCGAGTTCGATTCTCGTCGCCTGCTTACACTGCTGACCCTAGTTAATAGGGTTTTGTTAGCTTTAACACCTCATTTAGAAACAAACCGATAATGACCATCAGAATATGGAGTAGAATGAAGATAAAAACAAGTCACCTTAATGGTTCACTTTTTAAAAGGGAAAATCTAGTTTTCTACTTTATCAAAACCATCCTTTGAATCCTATAATCTAGCCCTACTTCATGCATAAGCATACGGTTTTCTATGCTGACAAAAGCGCAGTATCACCGCTTTTACAATTTCTTATTCATTCCATCACTTCAGGAATGACTCACTCTTGCTTTAGAATCATAGCCATAAGGTATCAGCCAGTAAACTGCTAACCGACTGAATATCCATTAATAATCATCGCGTCTGACACTACAATATATATCCTATATCTCATCAATACTGATCTTCCACCATCATTTACAGATACAAGCATGAATAGGTATGATTGCTATTCATGGATAAAATCAGCTTGCAAAAATGACTAACCATTTGAACGTTCTCTTTATCATAATAGTACAAAGGATCTACCCTTTAAGAAAAAGAAATTTTAATGAAAGAATTGTTATTAAAATTAAAGCGGATATCATTATACAACTATGAATGATACTTACTTTTAAATAGTAAAAGACCTATCCCATTATTTTGTAGACGGTGAAACTCCTGATCTATTTCTTCCACTGTCATTCGTTGTATGAAAAGATATATGCTTTTTATATTCTGTCCCCAATGATTTCCTTGCTTTAAATTGAAATTCCTCAACAGTTTTGAATCATATTCAAAGCGATTGTATATTCCACCTGAACACTTTCCCCAATCAGATAAATATCGATGATTTCAAAAATGAATCATTGTAAGACTCAAACTTCTTCGTTTCTCTAACTCCCAAGTACTCGCTAAAACAGCTATCAAACGCATAATAAAACTCAGGAGAACGCCATGGAAGAGAATTTCGTTCTCTGTTATGAAAATTTGCATCAATAATATATGATTTAAGCACATCATCCATTGTCGGCTTATCTATTGCTCTTACTGTCGTTTTGGATGTAGCAATAGTATGTCTCTTTATCAAAAGAATCGTCCGTTTATGGCAATCAAAGCTCCCCACATATCGTTGATGATATTGAAATGCCATTACTGCCCCGTTTCTGTATTTGCTATCTATCGGAATAGGTGGGGCTACTCGTTTTTTAGGTCTTGCTTTCTTGACACTGATTTTATCTAAAAATTTTTCCAGATTCTTTTGTCTTTGACGTAAAAATTGATCATCGGCACCTAACTTCTTCGCAACGGATAAATCTTCTCCGCTTTCAATCACTTCCTTTACTCTAAGAAAAAGTCATCCTCTATCTGACCGACTTCCCACATACAATGCGCCAAACTGAATATGACATCAAATCCATCCTCATCATCTTCATAAGGAAGCAAATCATTTTTGATATCAATCGGATTTTCTCCACGATTATATCTTATGAAAAAATTCATCTTTAGTATCACATGAAGTATCATTTTCCAAAATAGTCGCATTCAAGTTCCCATAATAACCCCCTCATTTTCAATTCTAAGTTGCCTTTATCTTTCTGATATCATCTTCTCATCGTTTTTAACTCAGAAAACGAAACCAAACTAAATTGTCAAGCATGACCACAGTATCATCCACATAACCTTTTGATTTTTGATATTCATCCACCTTGACTGCAAACCGTGTAGGAGAAATTTCTTCCAAATTGGTAACTATAATTATTTTCCTTTCATCTGAAGTAGAAAATTTCATATCAACCACGTCTAAAAATAAAAATAAGGCTCTCTACTCTATCTATTTCTTTTATATAAACTTGGCTTTCAAAAATGATGCATCGACCATCGTTACCATAAAAGGATCCCATGGTAAGCATCAAAGTAATATTCATAATCAGCTTCGGATCATGGTTATCTTTGAAAACCGCCAAATATCCCATTTCAGTACATATTCTTACTTCTCCAATCGAGATAGATTGACAGCTTTATCGGAAACCGGAATGACTGGTCATTTTATCAAAAACGCCATGGAATTTTATCATGAATATTCCAACCGTCTAACTTTTTATAATCATATTTCCATCCACTAATTTCCCTTTCTTTTCATACCAATCCACTACCATTTCTGCATTGTTACACTTAAATTATTGCTGCCAAAATTGAGCTGGTCAAAGCCCAAATTAGCACCATGATTCATGAATCGAAACATCCAAACTCACAATCCATACCTTTCATTTTCTTCCATGTTAAGATTCTTTATGAGTAATAGGTATTGTTTCAATGTAGAGGACAATATTCCGTCAATAGACTAGGATAAGTTTCAATATCTTCTGTGATTTCATTATAAATATCATCAAGGGTATGAGCGGGTGACAGCACTTCCCAAAAAGTAATCTTCAATTCAACTTGACCTATCTTTTTCAAAATGATTCAATAGCATTCCGAAATCTTTATGATTAAACCATGCAGTCTGTATTGAGCTCAATATTTCATATCCTGTTGACCACAATCAATTTTACTATTCAAAAATCATCCATATTCGGTTTTTCTTTGTGTAACCAACGGGTACACGCTAAATGGTATTCTATCTTCCTGGTGTTTGATCTATGGCTGAAACGAATATCAGCCCATATTCATTTTTAAATTGTAACGCAAGAACATCTCCCTTTTTAAAAATATGCTTGCGTTTTACTCTTGCCTTAGGAACTTTGATTGGTTTAAGATTTTTCTGTGGCTGTATAGCTAATTTTATAACTCTTTTGTCTTTGTGATAAAGCCTTACAATCTATTTCAAGCCAAAATTCATTCGCTCCTTTTTGGATGATTTTTAAGGCTTGATCTCTTATATCATCCGGAAGATGCCCTATTTTCCAAAGAGAATAGGCCAATGCAGTCCAATAAATTTCTGTATACAATTCATCTGTACAAAAGTTATCCTTATGGCTTAAAACATCGGCAATGATTTTATCTACCTTTTCGCCATCCTTATATCTTTCGATGATTGAATGATATATGTCACTAACCATCATCACTGTCGATAATCTTCACCCATCTATCGCCACTTGATCCTCCTAATGACTTATTTTAACCACGTTAACTGATCACAAACGCCCTAAATCTTCCATACGACATTTTAAATAGTTCATTCCTATTTGAACCCATAGGATACGATACATAACATTAAAGTAATGCAAACAACTCCAAAAAAGTGACCAAGAAGAGATAAGCGAGTTTCTCTGAGAAAACGCTAATTTCCACCTGTGATCTCATTGATCATCACTAAACCGATATTCATCAATCCATTGATTAACAAAGACTCTTTTAAAGATAACTTCTTTTTCGTTTCCAAAAGATATAAAAACGAATTTCCAAATAACGCAAAATGACCTAAATAAAAGGAAACCAATGTCACATGAGGCCATACATATTTATCCATAATTGGATAAATCACACTATTAAACCACTAAAAATACCGATGGTCATTTTCATTTTATCATCCTTCATCAACATCATGCAAAACATAGCCATCCGACAATGATATAGTGGTAAAAGAAATAGATGTTGAAATTCTTTGTACCATATAAAAACCATCAGACCAATCAATTGAACCAATTGAAGAAAGCAAAATAATCTCTTACACCATCTCTTGTCGCGATATTTCAAGCATAAGATAATCTCCAAAAACATCATCACCATCATCAAAATATACACCCATATGGGAGGCATAAACGCATGTCGAGTTCCTGTATGCTAAAAATGATTCATCATGAATCTGAGTATAAGGTGATTCATAAAAAGAAAAGTCCCATTGGTGACTTTCTATCGTAAATAAACTAAAATATTGATGATAAAATTTTCCAATCCCTCATCCATTTCCTTAAAATACTTGCTTAATTTCTGAATCGTTTTTGATTACAACTCATTCTCTCTAAAAAGTCTTGTTTCAAGCAAAAGAAAAAGTTTGTTAGTATAAAAGCATGTCCTTTCAGAGAATTTCCTTAACTAATTCAATGGTATCAAGCTCATCACCAAAAACTATCATGGCGACTCACGAAGATCCTTATGCCGTCTGGTTCTGAAATCATATTTACAACAAACACGCATTGAGACTGTGCTACTAAAATGAACCTTTCTTGAAAAACTCCCGAGCATCCATGACCTGCTATCTGTTTTCGAAAGGATCATTTAATGCACTTATGGGAAGGATTAGATCTGTATTCTCGCGCCCGCAATCTACAAAAGCGGCCCTTCAAATAGAAGATAGACATCACATTTTTCTCATCAACTAGAAAATATAAGCTAACCGGTATTGGAGATTATGACAGCTGGTGCTGTGCGTCTCACTGGTGTGCACCTGCTATTGATGATAGATATATCTTCGAGTGTATAGTCGACATGAGGCCTCTATCAAAACGTATTGGATCCTTCTGTAAGAGTCTCTTGTCAAGCAACCGATGTTGCCTTTATACACTAAAAGAGCACTCTGATAATGGAGATTTTAATCAAAAGCTATTATGGAACTAGGGGTGAACAAATTTGTTTGCCTAAAAATCCGGATTGTCATTGCCCCATTCAAAAAGGATGCTTTAGTTTTCTTCATCACAAACAAGGTGAATTACCCATCCATGTCTCAAAAACCAAAAAGAGAACATAGTTTCTGATTTTTACCCAAAGCTATTTTGAGTTCTAGAAACGTCCAGTTAGGCCTAATAGCCAACTTATATGAACCTGTCAATCTTGATTTTCTTCATTGATATGAAGATTTCTTACAACAACACCAAAATTCCTGTTCTTTCCTACCAAACGTTAGAACACAAACTTATCTTTTCCCATCGTGTTTGGCAAATTCAAGCATATGCGATTAGAGTCGAAAGAACTTTTCCCTTTCCGAATACAGTGGATTGAAAAAGAGAAAGAGTCAGCATTTAGCTTTCTCACTCTGCTTTTTGATCCCTACCGATCGTATTTTGTCAATGATTCTTGTCTGGCGCAATCAGAAATTTTCACTGGCTTAATGGCAGAACGAATCGCCATCCCTATCATGCACTTGTGGATTCGGTAACTTGTTTTCTCTCTTTCCTGATTGGCCACGACTAGTAAAGTTGTTCCACAGCGGACATGCAAATAACCAGCCACAATAAAGCAGAGCCGCTGATTCCATTTCAGGCTTTGCAACATGCCCCAACCAAAGCATTCCACTTTCTTAATAAATCTTGACCATTGGGTAATGTTTTCAGGACGATGTTGCCCCAAACACGCATCCCACTCACAACACCTGTATGATAAAGCAGTTTACTCTCTTGGCCTTCTACTGAGCATTCATATCCAGATCCGCTACAGCAGGGATATTCAATTAGGGGCATATTCTTTTGCATGCCTTCCATTCGGATAGCTCCTGCCGCCAACTGACCAATCGCTGATTGAACATTCATATCCATACTCACCTACAGTACCTACTCGAATAAATGTATCCATCACAAGCCTGCAATTCTTCCGCGGCCAGAGCACTCGGTCTACCAACGTTGAAGTCACAGAAAACTTTCGCCATTCAAATAACCTGTGTACGTCACGCATTCTCTAGAATCTCTCACTTTCACCGGTTGATCAAAATACACAATTTTCACAACGTTTTTGGGATCACAGCAAGAAAACATATCGCCCCTTCCGCTTACCAATATGATATTGTTTTCCAGAGCCTTCTGCATAATCAATCATATAATTCTCCTCTTTTTCATTATAGTAATATCTTTTTAAAATACCTTGTCCAACACCCTATCATGTTATTGTGTCATCTGCTTTGACATGGCGCGTTGGTAAGTGGCTTAACACCGCCCTGCACGCGGCGTTCACGGGTTCGATCCCGTACGCGTCACTCATATTTATTGAGGGGATTGTCTAGCCCAATGGTAGTACATCGGTCTCCAAAACCGCTGACAGGGGTTCGATTCTCTCCACCCCTGTCACTAAAGGAAGTTAGACTTCCTTTTTATTTCGATATCCATCAGAAAAAGAGCCTGAGGTTAACCTAAGCGCATTGGTTTTAATTCTCCTGTAGCCATCTTGGAAATATATCGTCAATAAACCGGTTGGATATTGACAGCCAGTAGAGTAAAATCACCATAATCAGTGGTTGGTTGTACATCACAATGACCACTTGACCGGCCGACAGGCGGTAGAACTTAAGATAGAGTAAATAAAATGCTCGAATCATGTAATCACAGCAACACTAAAAAGCAACTGGATAAAAGACATACCAAAACTAATCAGAAAAGAACCTAGAAATACCACTCATCAATGTTTTCAATCAAGACTCTCATGCCATTCACGATGACCGTCTGTGCAGATTCTTCATCGCTGCCAAGCAATATGTTCGCTCAGCAATTCGAAAAATACCCCGGCAATCGGTGGAATCGTCTTCGTTTCATGCCCGCATTTTACCTTGATCACGCCAGGCAATCAACAGCTGAAAATAGTAAATCTCTTCGTTCGATGATATGGATTCATGAATTTACTGGCCTCATCAATCACTCAGTTCGCAACACACACCATTTGAGACCACTGAAAATTGGCACCAGGCTTTTCCATCGTCCATCCCTCGCAAAGATGGTTTTGGACAATCCACTTCGCTTAGGCATGCCACTTTTCTCATGCTTCGTCAAAGTCGCATGTCCTTTCACGACGCACTTTCCATCAATGCCGGAATCAAAACCATTTAATCACCTCACGGCGATAAACTTCTTCCTTCCATTGTCCTTTGCTTATATTTCATTCTTTTCTCTTCTAACAAAATTCATCAATATTAATTTCTTTTTTAATTCTTAATCTCAGTGGTTTGTGGACATTATCATTCGTTCTACAGATAGTTTCTTCTGGTTTCTCTAACCACCTTTAACTTGTTCCGGTTCGGCGTTATTGGTGACGTGCCGGCGTTTTATCGCTATGCGGTGCTGTGATACTGGTTTTCATGCCAACCTGCCAGTCAGATGGACAATCTGGCTGTATATTTTGATCGCTGATCTTCCTGTTATCATGTTTCTCAGTTTTTGTAAATATTGTTGGTTAAGTTCACGACTTCGATAACACGCGCCTGAACCAGTGAACTGCTTCTTTATTTTGCCATAAACCTGCGCCTTCTTTGTTTAAAAATAAATCGGTTCGTTTCATCATGGCTCATCTTGTTGGTGTTTCCGGTGTTATATGATTCGGTCCAATGCCATTATGAATCTTGGTGTCAACTGCCTAATTTGTCAGCAGGAACGACGGAATCCCAACAGCGCCGTGTCAAAACGCGATTCGCTGTGTGCTGGTTATTTTGCTGGCGGCATCTGCCGGTTCGCTACTGCAAATTTTGATTTAAAACCATGGTCCATGCAGACCACGCCGATTTGGTACTTCGACAAGGCGCCAGTCTGGCTGTTAAAGCGTTCTCGACCCTTCCCCGTGATTTCCTGCGGTTGGGTGCCGCTCAACTCTTGCCAGCGGTCGGAAACCGGATCGACGATCCGTTGGATTATTCGTTTCATCTTGTATTCTTCCTTCAATCCTTCTGCCTCTGTAATGCGCCGGTTCGTCTTCCTCGCGTATCTATCAAATTCAATACTTATGTTCCTTAATGTTTCATTTCTTCAAGTCCACCAGGTTATCTTTTAAAATTCCATATATTTAATCTTCTCTGCTGTCAGTTCACAATTATTTGAGATTAATAAGATATCCATTGTTTTTTATGAATCTGAGCCATTTTATTTATCTTCTGGATATATGTGTACAAATCATTAATCTTCTCTTCTTTTATCTGGTCTCAACTTTCTGGACGAAAAATAGATAATCCCATAATTTGTTCTCTATTTTTATTTTCAGTCAGTCCCTTTTCAGTGATCAGGACAGGATGTGGCTCATTTGTGGCTTTGTGCCTCTCAGAACAGTTTGAAAAAATATTTTGGAACATCAGATGAGTTGATCTTCTAATTTCATCCAGTAATAATTTCCATCTCAAATATTATTCTTCATTTTGATCATTTATTTTCCTCTTTTCATCTTCTTCTTCTATTTAATTCTTTTGAATCTTTATCTGAATGATGATCATCCTTTCATGATCTCTTTTTATTTTAAAAATACTTTTGATTAGATGACACTTTCCTCTGTGCAGTGGTTGCCTTTTTTAAGCGCCAGTTGTGCCTGGGGTCATGTTCTTCAATTTCTTCACCTTGGTTTCATTTAGGTCCTGTTGCGTTTTGATGTCAAAAAATAAGTTCAATCATTTGATCATTCTATTTTGGGCTTTGAAGGCTAACGCTCATAAGATCATAATCACAGATTCCTAGTCTTTTAATACAAAGAAAATTCTTCTGATAAAATCTTTTTGTAATCTCTGCGTACATTCCATCCAGACTAGGTACGCTGCCGCTATAGTTCAAATTGAACTTTCAAGATCCTGTTAGCAAAATTAGTTTCTTTTTGTTCCCTCCCCTTCTTTTCCAAATGAGCTTTCTCTTAGTTTTCGTAGAATCACCACCATACATTATTCTTTTCTTCTGTATCTTGATTCAATACTATGACCCTACTAATCCTTTCATGTATAACCCTTGAGCTGCTTCCTCAATTTCATACTTTCCGGCTGATAGGGCTAAAAGGTATGGTTAATTCTCAAAGCATGTCATTTTTATCTTGCCAACCAGATTGAATCAGACCACTGGAATTTTGTTGAGAATATGAAGCGATGATGATCACTCTTTCACTGGTTGTCCCTTTTCATTTCTAAGCGCGTGATACGAAATGTGGCGGAACTTCTTTTGGATGTTTTGTATCTTGATCCAATTTCAGAATACGTAAATAGTATTTCTTATTTCTATTTTCAAGACATAAGATTGATGTTGATGATCTTTTTGTATCGTTTAAAAGAAAAGGAATGGATATATTTGAATATCTTTATTCGGCTTGGTTGTCTAATTTCATAGTTTCCATACAGCCAGTTCAGAACTCTTTGGCATATCCTGTTTCATTGGTGGTTAAAATGGCGTATTCTTTTGAATGGAATTCTTACATGTTTTTCTGAAAGCTGCAGAGAAACTGTATTTTCGGACATGTTTGAAAAGAACTGGCCATAAATTCCCTTTTTCTTCCGGTAGTAGAAACTCACTATCTTCAGAGTGGAAGGATACTTTTGAATAGAGTACCTGTTTTACTGATCGAACTATTATTGTTTTCGTATTTTCCTTCAATTTGCAATTCAGAACTCTTCACTGAGTTGGTATCTCCATGGTCGCATCCCGTCAATTGAACTAACTCTTTTAAATAATGGAATTTCATCCGGTAAAAAGATTCTCGATTCGTTGGATTTTCCTTTTGAATCGAAATACTCTAATGACTTTTCCTTCTTTTATTGAAAAGCTGATGCTTAGTCCATCAGAAGTTAGGGAACATCTCCCTGAGGATACTTGGTCTCTATATCTTCTGAATTTCTAAGTAGTGACCCTGCGCTCAGTTTCAATCAAATCCTTCGACCTCTTCTATAGACCATTAAATTTGCGAATCTTTTACCAATTAATACAAAATTTTCTCTGGAAAATTGACTCAATAACGTCTATTTTTCTTAGTAAAGACTAGCATCTACTGTAACTCAATTGATTATGAACGATAGATCGTGAATATCTCCTTCTGCTTTCTTTTAATTGAAAAGCCGTTTGGTTTTCAGGTGACTTGATAGCGATGACCTACCATTGCCCTTTGTAAAGTAATTTATTTCCTTTCTGCTTTTGTGACAACTTGACCTGTTGACGATATCTTTTAATTCAATTTTCACTGTTCTCTAAACTCAGAACTCTTCTGAATTTCTTGGATTCTTTTGGACTTCCTGATGGCTACTGAGGCTTTTCTGAGACGTTGGATAGGCAACCATTCAAAGGCCAAGCGTACATCTGTGCTGCCGCATAATTCTATCCCTCCATTAACTCCTTTTCAAAGCGTATGCCCATAAAATGATTCAATCGATTTTGTATTTGAACCCGCGACTTGTTCGAACTTTTCTTGTGATAATCATTCCCCAAAATGCAATGTCTTGCTGAGGTTCTAACTTCTGCGATAGCCGGATGGCGCTCGGTACATCCACCCATAACCTAACAATATGTTCTTTTGTGAGCCGTGTGGACCGGGGTTGCCAAATGTTCATGCGTCGAACAACCCGATCAGTTGTTTCGGCATAAACAGGTGGCTCCTGACTCATCCAGAATACGCTGTCGATCCATATTGCTGCTCACAATAAGTCTCGCGCTCTGCTATGCCTTCTCGAAAGACCGGCAGTTCCATAAAAAGACTTGTTCACTGGAGCCAGTCTTCCAGATCTGTCGATCAAAGTGATCGAAATAAGTCGCTACTTTATCAGTTTGAAAACGCGCATTTCGCCCACCGTATACGAATAGAGCTGTCGCTGGTCACACGATACAATTCTAGACCTTCCAGACGGTCGTTTTCCAACAGATAAGCCGCCATGACTCGCGTCGATCGTCCATGCCCACTAATGAAACACTCTGATCACCGTACCGGTTTTCCAATGATAGCTTTTCTAACGAGGATTGCCAACGTGTTTTACTGCCCTAAATTTTCTCCTGATGGCTTAGTCACTGAGTTTTGATGGCACGCCACGAACTTCACTTTTAAAATAGCTTCGTCTATTAATCTTCGTCCAAATCTCCAGGTGTCATTTCTTTGAAGATTCTTTCCTCAGTAGAGATCGGAATATCATGTCCTCGCTAACAATCTTAGTCGCCATCAATGGTAGCTCTTTTAGCTCACAGAGACACTATGCTTTGCAGAAAAACCTTATTTCTTAATGCTTTTGAGCCTGATTAGCTTGCTGAATTCTCAGCTCTGTTGCAGGAGCATCACTTCTGCTTGCACTTGATGTCACCCGATTAAAACGTCGTCTGCGCGTCGCATCACCGAAAATATCAATGGTTTTATCTTTCATGCGCAGATCCTTCGCTTCACATGGCTGGGAATCAGGCTAACGCTTTTCATTTCTTCGTCTGAAAATCAAGTCCCTCATTGGGCGCACAAAAGCCCTACGTCTCTAAACTAGCTTGACGGTACAGCTCACGCACATCCATTTTCAAAACATATGACATGAAACGCTATGGACTTTATTCCTCTGGGACACTGATTAAGATCCGATCGTCCATTTTCTTTGGTTTGGGAAAGTATATCTTTGAAAGGATTCTTTTCTCGTCCCTAAAGCGAAGAGAATGCTTTCTCTTCTGCTTTTAAAACTCCAAATGGCCAAAAGCATTTTCAAAAGTACCTGATCTTTGAACATAAGCATCCTTCGTGACGTCATCTTCGGTTCTTGCAAATCAGTTCTAAATAATGTTAGTCTTCTTGCCGATTTCTTTCACTAAATGTTTCCGCTGTCTCGCACTCTCACCCGGCTGACGCTAAAGCTCGAGTCAAAAAGTGACCTGACAGCACTTTGGCACTTTTCTCTCAAAGCATTGATTGAATGTCTCAAACGGTGTCAGCGCGCAACCACAACGTCTTTGAAGTTGTACACGAAGATTGAAAATATGTTTGCATGCGAAACGAAAATAAAAGTAAAGCGACTCATTTTTCCTGCCCTCAAAATTCAGAGATCCTCTCATGAGTTGCTTGAGTTGGAATTGCTGGTCCAATTAAACAAAGCAATCCCACTATGATAACCTCCTTTTCACCTAATTTAGCGTTGATATTGTAAAAGTTTTCGATCTAGTACCGGCACTAGCGATCAGCAAAATCGTATAATACGCACCGTGACACTTTCAACAAATGGAATCACCATCCTTTAGCTTCCAATACGTGTCTTCATCGACGAGTCAGCGTACTAAAAGATTCCTCTCTCTCTTTCTCGCTGATGTGAACGAAAATGCCCACCCATGCTCGCGGCAAATCGTTCATTTCCATCATTGACTCGATCGGGGTTGTCCTCTAAATCTCCAAAGTCTCATTCGTTGCAAACATCGCTTTCAATAGAAATCGGTACATTTCTCTTCAGCTGGCTGATGTGTGTGTTATCAGTGCCCTGCAAAGACTACACGCTTTTCTTTAGAAAAGGAATTCGACTTAGCTTTTCTTTGAGCAGCTACGAGCTTGTTGAACGCACTCCGTTCGCGGGAGAATCGCGTGACCACTCGCTTTCTTTGTTGTTGATTAAATGAGTGTTTACGCACGACCGGGCGCTAACATGAGATGGTTTTTCTCTTCGGGTTCCAAATTTATTTCCATAAGGGCTAACTGGTGCTTGCACTAACAGACCAGTGACCATCCTGCATAATTGAAAGGCTGAGATCCTGCACTTTAGAATGGGCTGATTTTCCCTGCGAGTGACAATGTTTGCGATACGCTAATGCTCTCCATTCCTATTGTAGCACTCGACCATCTGCATCACCGTACCATGCGACTCAACTAAAATGCGATCATCTTTCTGCTTTTAGCCCAGACATTTCTTATAAAAACTCGCTGTCTTTCCTTGGTTTTCAAAGGAGTCTCCATGAAAAAGACCAATCATTGTTCAAAACAATCCACTTTCAATTCACGATGATCCTGAAAATAATCTCCTTCCACTATTCCAAATAGAAGGCTTTCATAAAATCATCGAAAAGTACGTACAGGAAAGCGATCGATTTTTAATAAAATATCCGTTGTTAAAGCGAACTCGTCCTGAAGTAGAGGCAAAAACAGCATCAAAATAGCGTTGATCCAACACTTTTTAAGTTGCTTCACTTGTTCAATTCCTGCTTTTGGCTTATGGTGAATCTAATGTCCTTGTAAACGTTTTTCTTGATTACAATCGCGTTTTCCCATGGCGAACAAAAGTAAAATAGCGTTTGCTATGTCTCCTTTCATAAAAAGCCGCCTTTAGGCAAGACTTATCTTATTGCATATCCTTAAAGAAAGCAAAATAAACAGATAAGCTTCATACACATCTACTTTTGAAAGCCACTTCATCTGGAGCATGCATATTTTGTACGGCATGCGGCATCAATAACATCCATATTCTTTTCTGCTAAGATATAAGCGATGGTTCACCACCTCCCACATCAACAGCTCCCAATTCAGCAGTTTTGAAAACAACATCATTTTCATCCATAACTTTTACGAACTTTTGCCATAAATTCAGCACTGGCATCATTTGGATCGACTTACCACGAGCTCGGTAGACTTATTGAACAAACTTACCTGCACGGTAAGCAGGTTTCTTGCTTCAAAGGCTTCTGCGTAATTAGAATCCTGTCGGCCGATACATCAGTGGATAACATATAGCTGTTTTCACAAATCATATAAATCAGTCATCTTGGTAAACCCTTGTTTTTCTCTAACTTTTGAACCATCCATGTTCAAAAGAAATCAGATGAGCTCCGTTGCCCCAACAGAACCGATCTCTTCTTTATCCGTTAAAATCAAAAGCGGAAGTTCTCTTAGGAGTTTTGATTTCGTGCTGATATCGAACAAGTATAAGCACAAACTTTATCATCTGTCCATAACCTCATCATGGAACGATCCAAACCATAATCCACGAGCTTCTCCAGCCATATCGCCACAATCTCACCTGCATCGTCGTCATATCTGTTCTTGAAGTAAATCAGTAGAAAGCTTTCTGCTTCCTCTCTCTTTTTAGGACGACTGCAAACCGTTAAATCCAGCTTTTCTCCTTCAATCACCGTAGCACCTGTTTTTGAAGTTGCTGAGCCAAAATGAATCAATAAAATCAAACACCACTACCGGATCACGGTTTATCACCAATGTTAATATCCACCATTACATCTTTCTTCATACGCCCTACTAGCTAATGGTCATTCACCTTGGTGCTTACTTCCACCATAATAATGTGTATCAAAAGCGATGCCATCTTTTTCATAAAAGTGGCTTTTGCTTTTCGTCAGAGGAGATCAATGTGCTCCTAAAAACATTGACACCCTTATTCATCAGTTCTTCCCCGACCTTAAAGCATCATAATATTCTTTTACGGTTCACGACATACACACGACCTGCTTTTAATTTCTGGAAAAGAATCAAATGATTTAAACCCATTTTTCCAGTGCCTGTTCACTTCGTCACCAAAGTTTCTCTCTGTTTTTGATTTTGTTTAAAATGACGTATTCTTCATTAAAATCCGCGAGCAGCTTTAACACCGTCTTTATCTAGGGTCCCAATACCGTTTTCCATGAGATGTCCTTTCTGACTATTTCAGCTGCGCATGGTTTTCGAAGGCCTTGAAGTGATCGCACGTCACGCTACCTTTAAAGTCGCCGTCTCCTCTTGACCCTGATTTTGAAGACTGGGCCAAAGAAGAAGTCGGTCGCAGAGCGACTTTTATCTGCGTATTACGCCGTCGGTGGACACCTCTTTCGCAAAATAATAAACCGATCGAACTGATCCAGCGGCTCTCCGTCGCTTTACTGCCCGGGTGCCGGGCAGATGCCGATAAAGCCGTGCTGAAAGAAAGTACCGTCTTTTGGTACTGAACCAATAGCACTTTGTTTGGATGAGCTATCTTTAACTAAAACTGATTTCGTCGCTTCTTGCTTTGCCAAAGATCAAGGGGTCACTACCATCCACGGCAATGCATCAATACATCCCTTGTTTACCCGCTGATTCTAAGAGTACTAAAAAGCATCTATCAATGTTTTGCGATCGAATTCAGAGACAAATCCGACCGTGTCGTATAAATAAAACAAACTCTTTATATTCGCTACGAAACACGACTGTATCTATGGTCACCAGCAAACGATCGCGAACCATCACCGGTTGACCGTTTTGTCTAGTATGCGCGTGTCATTTAATCACTGAACTCTTTTCCGGCAGTTGGTGCCAACCTATCAAACACTCTTGGATGCAGCGTTTTCCGCTCTTCTCATCTTGTTGACGTTGTTTTCCACCAGTTTCAAATTCTTCTTGATACGTACATGCTTGCAGCGGGCATGCTTTCGAACGATTTGTTCAGAAGCGCTGTTCTCACTGATCCACGGGTAGTAGTACCTCCTCCTCGTTGATGATCGCTCTCTTGTTCACGCAAAAGCCAGCTCGCTCGGAAGAGCGTACATCGACGCGCCAACTCGGTTTGAATTGCGTTGTTTACTACGCGCCACTTTGCGATATCTAAAATAGCTGGCTGACTCGATCTGTCTCTTCCTCCCAATTCCTCACTTAGTCTTCTGGAAGCAGAAACGGATGTTCATGATAAAACACAACCGTCTCCAACTAAGCATCCACTATTAGCCATTCTTTTCAATTCTTGTATTTTCCGGATCAGATGAGACCATCTTAAGGATCTCAGTGAGTTTCAGCTCGAATAAATGTTTTAACAACTTCATATTCACAAGCTTGACAGCCACACATTCTTGAATGCAGCTTCTGTGGCAGTCGAGACTTCCTTTGCTTCCACTACCACATAGCTTCGTCTTTCGTTAGTACGAACCACCTGTCGTTTTATGATGCATACCTCGTCCTTTTAATTTTCGTCTACACAAGTTTCACGACGTCCCACTTCAGCTTCTCCATATTTCCATGCCAAGCTCTCTACTATTAAAAATGCCAAGTTGTGGCTCAAGACAATAAAGTGATGTCACCGGTATCGAGATATACATCGTCAGATGCCAGGTTCTTTCCCTCTTCCCAAATCCCAGCCTGTATAAGTTGACACTATAACCAAAGTATCCTTCCGTAAAATTTCAGATTGTAAGTTTGAAACACTGAGTTCGCCTCTTCTTTCAGGCTGGTGGCTCGCAAATCACCTTCGCAAACAGTCCGATCAAATATCATAAAAGCACTACATTCATCTATCGCTATCATTAAATATCAGAATTCCTGGACCATATGGTTTCGCTTTATGCTGTTTTGCGCATTGATACTTTATCTCTTTCAACGTACCATGTATTATTTTGAATTGTGATTTTCTTTATCCTACTGTAGTGTAACTAGTAAAAAGAATACGATTGTTTCATCCATTTCATTGTTGTCTCTTACCATTTAAATCTTGGGTATAGCCTATATTGGAGACACAAAACTGAGATGAGTCTGTGGTATCTTCCATTCATGGGCGTACTAATCTGACACATAACTCATCACCCCATCAAACTGGCAATAAGCTACATATTCAATTAATCTCTTTAATTTAACTCAGTCCTGTCCATTTTCACTAAATAACTCTTGACAAAAAATGTCTGAATTCATTACGTGTTAATATATACTTTGATGAAATAACGGTAATAATCCGACTTCAGTCTTGCATCTCTTCCTTTTACTTTGTCAATATTTGGCAGGCTTTCTGAACCATGCAGTGGGTCCCATTCTATCTGTTGTTCAATACGTTTATCCCGTATTCCTCGTTACAGATTAAGTAATAAACGGTTCCAATGTCTCTAATTCTTACATGATTCCCTCAATATGGGATTCATCTATCTATTTTTACTTTCGACATTCACCATTATCCCCAAATTCCGGTGGGTGATCATCTATCCCGTTGTGCGATTGTCATATTCAGTTGGTGGCCTTCTCACTTCATCAATTGACGCTTCCATAAAAAGTGGGTTGTCAAAGCCGTTTGTCGCTTTTGCTGGTGCCGGAACAGGTGCAGCACCTGTGCGATGACCTGACAAAATCAATGCGTGATTGCTTCCTTCGTGGTTTCTCAACACTAACTGGCTCCTGTACTAACGTCTGAGCTGTCTGGTTTGCCAACAGCAGAACAACTAAAGGCGCAAACCGGCAGGTGAAATTTTAACCATAAATAATACGATAAAATGGAATGGTTTGCATCTGCGGCCATTAAATTAAAGCGGGGGTAGAAAAATAGGAAAAGCCACCACCCTACCGCGGCGCCCTAACTCTTTCAGGTAATGAAATTTTTCTGCGATTTCATCCTCCTTCTCTCATAAATCCCAATTGCATAAATGGGTTTTAAATACTTCACCATAATCCACTATGGACTGAAATGACGCTAACGTAATCACGGTTCCTTGCAAAGGAAGGAATGTAATGCCATTTCGTCTTGAAAACAGCCTGTAAAGAAGAACACCATCACTGCAAACGTAACCAGGACAGCACCGGCAGGCTTCTTCACCACCCTTGCAAGTTAAATTCATCTTCATTGATGTCCCAAGCGACTACCAAAACACCTAAAATGTCACCCAGCACCAAAACATAACCAGACCATCTTCATGCTTTCAGCATGGTTTGATCAAAAAATATACGTAATGAAAAGATTGACCATTAATCATTGATCGATATCTGTAATAATAAAGTGGTTTATACTTAATAAACCATTGTGTGTACGAGCCAGTGTAATCAATTCTTGTTCACTTCAATATGACTCAATGACTGTTGACTTTGAAAAAGCGATATGGCAGAAATTTCCTATTACTCTCTGTGCCTGCCCATAATGTAAAATAATATTTTTCAACGGTTTTAAATCAAAATCATTTCCAGTAACA
>BNJU01003639.1_pt1 | contig 144833 bp, 162 predicted proteins | sample 8539281 | NCBI WGS metagenome assembly BNJU01 (sample SAMD00202456, study PRJDB9452) | human saliva metagenome | isolation source: human saliva | place: Japan
TTGTAAATACGAGAGCTGTACGAACCTCACAACTGTGCACCTTCCGAACTCGCTGAAGACCATCAAACAGGAAGCATTTGAGGGGACTGGACTGAAGACGGTCGTTATCCCTGCCAGTGTAGAGCACATCGAGCGCCAGGCTTTTGGTGGAACAGATTCTCCACTACAGGATGTGTATGTACTTGGCAGCAAGACAAAAGCAGATAATCAGGCTTTCCAGCCTACGGACTATACTTATGGTTATAAACTCAAGGACAAAGAACATATTCAAGATGGTGCAACGGTAAAATTGACCGATTTCACAACAAAAACCGGCCATTACACAGTATTGCACTATCCGGAGGAGGCCTATGAAAAGTATGTCAATAAATATATTCAGGTAATCGGAACGGATAAGTATGCAACATCTGGTTATTCAGAATATTATAATCATTGGGTGGTTGATAAAGATGGCAACAGATACCCGAAAGAGGATTATGGTTGTTTTGAGCCTGGTGGCGACTATGCCGGCTGGAACGAATTCATGCTCACTGCCAAGCTGAAGGATACGCACAAGGACGAGCGTCTTGTCGAGAGCAAGTGGTATTCCGTCTGCTTCCCGTTCAATCTGACGGAAGAGCAGATCAAGAATGCCTTTGGTGATGCTACGGAGGTATGCGAGTTCAGCGGTGTGAAGAGCGACAACGACCCGCATATCACCGGCAAGAAATACATTACCTTGCAGTTCAAGACCGAGGTGAAGGGCATGAAGGCACACCATCCCTACATGATTCACCCGGGTCTTCACCATGCCGAGTACAGTATTATCGTAGGTGTAACCAAAGATACTGACGCAGACAACGACAAGTTTGCCAAGAAGCTGAAGGCAGAGAGTGTCAGTCACGAAACGGACGGCGTGAAGTACACCTTTATCGGCAACTACACCGAGGGCATCAAAGTGCCGATGTACAGCTACTATTATTACTCCGGCAACAATCCGAAGTGGGAGAATGCCTTCTACAAGGCTATGCGCACAGACGTCATATTCACCCCGCAGACCGCAGTCGTAGAACTCAGCAGAGACAATGGCGTGTCGGGAGCTGCCAAGCAGGCGTTCTATACACGGAGCATCGATACCGATCCGACAGGCATCAGCACGCTTCCTGCCGCCGATACCTCGAAGTCGGCCCATCCTTTTGCCGGCCGCAACAACGTCTACAGTGTCTACGGACAGATTGTCCGCCTCGGCACGACGAACCTCGAAGGACTGCCGGCAGGTCTGTACATCGTGAATGGTAAGAAATACTATAATCCGCAAAACGAAGCGTTCGAAAAACAAAACGAAGTGTTCCGCCTCGTAAAACGAAACGTTCTTTTTCCAGCCCCCCCATAACGCAAAACGCCTCAGATTTCTCTGGGGCGTTTTCTGTTTATTCTTCATTACATTTCAGACATTCAAGTCGAACTTCACATTCTCATCGCCATCAAGCAGCAACCTTGTGTGCTCCAAGTTACTCTCGTATATGTGTACGTTTCCAAGGTTTAACGTTATGTTCTTCAGCGGCAGGTCTATCTGCCGTGCCATGAGATAGAGGTGGTATATATCTGCCGGCAGCCCGAGGTTCGCATCACTGCTTCGCTGATAGGCCGACAAGACCAGCTCGCCTTCGTCTATCTGGAACTGAACCAGACTGAGGCAGGGTGCCTGGCTGCTCTCCGCACCTGTCTCGCCGAGGAACAGCACATAGTTCTTTGAGTTGCGTTTCTCGCGATTTATTTTCGCTATCAACGGCGGCAGTTTCTCAAAATAGGTCGGATAGCTGTTTACCAACACGCTTCCACAGTAGTCCCACCATTTGATGCCTGCCTCGCGGTATTTCTCCACTTGCCGCTCACCCTGCATGAATAACTGCAGCTCATTTTTCAGTTTCTTCCTCGCTATGCCGTGGCTCTCGAAGATGTCGAGCAGGTCGGCAGGCATCAGGGATAGCTGTTCGTTGAGCAGGTAGCGGATTTTCCCTTTCCTGTTGGTCTGGGGCTTTCCCTGCTCCAGTATCTTTTTCAGTGTCTGGTAGTATTTGTTCATCATTCAAACGTTATTATAATGTGATTCAAGCGACATCAGGATAAAGCATGATGTCCGTATAGGATGCACTGTAATTCAGGCGGCCATTGAACTCCCGGCGGTGGCAGTTCTCAAAGGGGTTTCCGGCGAGATTGTTTTTGCCTATCCATTCACAAAGCTCCACTATGGAAGACTTGTCCGAGGTGAAGTAAATGAACCGATGCCCGGAAAGGACAGCCAGTACATCAAGGTAATCGGACAGCTCCCAATCCATCTTGTACGTCTTGCTCTCCGTACTCAGATAGGGGGGATCAACGAGGAAAACGACATCAGGTGCGCTCTTGTACCTTTCAAACAGTTTCTTGTAATCGCAGGAAGTAATGCTCAGCCCTTCGAGATAGTCGCTACATAACGGATAATCGCCAGACTTAACCCTATTATAAAATTTCTCTTTTTCCAGTTCGGCAAAGGACGTGGCATACTTCATTGAAAACAGTACAGATGTGGATAATGTTATATAATCAACATATCCATGGGTACGCTCATACCTGCGTATGCAGGACAGTATGCGTTCCCGTGCCTCTCCCAATATCGGCTTGTACCGTGGTACATCCACGATTTCTCTCAGTTCCGACAACAGTTCATTCGTCTGCGGAATATGTTCCAATCGAAGCCTGTAACTGTCAAAATCGTTATACACCACGGTGGAGTCCGGCTTCTGGCACTTGGCGATATGCGACAGCAATCCGCTGCCGCCAAACAGGTCCACGAAGGTTGTATTGTCTGGGAACTGCTGGATCACCTTAATATACTCCTTGGCAAACATCCGTTTTTGTCCCTGAAACGGAAGCGGTGCTGATAAATATTGTTTTCTCATTGTCTCACTTGTTTTGTATGGCAAAGGTCGCAAAATTTATTGAGCCAAGAGAAAAGCGAGAATAAGTCATACTGCAAGCGTCTTGCAGTCGCTTTGGAAGCGTCTAATCAAGTCATATACTTTACGTTCACTTACGGCGTACTTATCTGATAGATGTGCCACGATATACGATACTTTTTCGCCATGTTCAATCAATGCCATATAATCAGTATACAGGTCCACATACGCTTCATCTTCCAGGCGTATACCAGCTGTTTTGAGCTTTTTTATCAGCTCACGGTTAAATTTCAGTACTTCAATTATCTTCATTATCCTAAATTTTAGTATCTTTGCAATGTCTCACTTATTATAGCGCATAGCGCAACCCAAAACGAACCGCAAGGACGGTCGGAAGGCATACAGCCCCCGGTCTCGCCCTTGCGGCGTTTAGGTTGAATAATAAGTGAGACGATTTTTTAACAGGCTGGGGGCTTTTTTATTTTTCACCTGCAGCCTGCTAACACACTACAAAGGTACTGAATTTTGAGCAGGTTGTCCTCAAAATTCAAAGAAATGAACATCAAAGAGCTTATTCAATATTTAACAATGCAGCTGCGTGGGCATAATGCACTAATACAGATACAAGTAGATGGGCAATACGTCATTAAGCATATTGGTGATGTCAACAAATTGGTGGATAACCCGACCAGGATAGAATATAAAGAGGAAAGTTCTTTTCTTGATTGGATGGAGCAGGAAATAGATAAGGAGACGTATACAGTTGGGACGATTGCGAACCATAAGGCTACGATGGCGGTGCTAAGGCGATTCAAGAGGAATATGACCTTTACTCAGATTGATTACAAGTGTATCTGTGATTTTGAAAACTTCCTGAAAGGTGCCGGATATGCGGTAAACACCATTGCTAAGTTCATGAAGATATTTCGAAGGTTCGTTAATCTTGCTATCGACGAGGAACTGATGACGGCATATCCTTTTTCGCAAGTATCACATCAAGACGGAGAATGTACAGAAGCAGTCGTTGACAGAGAGAACTGAAGCGGATTGAAGAGAAGGAGGCGAGGGAAGCCCTGACAGAAGAGGAGGGGAAGGTGATAAAAGGTTTTCTGTTCAGCGTCTATTCTGGTCTCCGTTTCTCGGATATAGTGAACGTTACCAAGCAGCACGTTAAGAATATATATCGGAACAAGTGGGTTGTGATGCGAATGCAGAAGACAGCCCACGAGGTGAGAATACCTATATCCAAGATGTTCGGAGGCAAGGCTGCTGCAATGGTACAAGAGAACAAGACCACCACAGGCAAACTGTTTCAGCTGCCTTGTAACGCTCGCTGCAATCTGGTGCTGAAGCGTGTGCTCAAACGATTCAACATACACAGACATATAACCTTTCATTGTGCAAGGCATACGTGCGCTACCGTGCTGTTGAGTAAGGGTGTGAGCCTTCCGATTATACAGCACATATTAGGGCATCAGAGCATCAAGACGACGCAGGTGTACTCAGCTGTTAAAGACAGCACGATTAACAAGGAGATACGGAAAGCGTTTAGATGTTAGTTCCATCGGGACTGTGCATATACCATCGGGTAAGAAGTTCAACGAGCTTCAATATTTTAAGGGATGGTATCCACGAGAATGGGTGACAAATGACGTAGTGCTTTTTGACGATGCCATAGGAGAGGTTACGATACCACAACATATTACGCAAGTAGGATTGGGGTGGAAAATCGTTTTTAAATCTACCACACAAGCTCATAGAAACATTGTTATCCGATTCCTTGGGGAAATGAAAAAAATAGGATATTGGAGTATTGCAGATGATAAGAAACTTAGAGGTGAATATTTTTCATTACTTCTACCAAATACTCATGTACCTCCAACTTTCGACTATCATTGGGTTGGAGAAACATATCGAGCATGCAGAACTTTGTATGTTCCAGATGACTGTGTAGAGGCGTATAAAGCTGCCAAAATACAGAATGTACAAGAAGTACTGCCTATAAGTGAGTATCACGGATGATACTCACTAAGTGGGCGGATGAGACCGATATACCCTTGTATTGCTTCACTCTGAAAATGACGGTCTTTCTTGTATTCTTCTACCAAGTCCGGAGCTACGAATACGTTATCAATATGCGCATACAGGGTACACCAGTAGAAATCCGAATTGACCATCTGATCTCCCTTAATCACTAAGTTCTTTATCCTTGCTTGATGGAAAGACATGTCATTGAATGAAGTCAAAGTAGATGGGATTATCACATTCTCTGCTTTACACTCTTGGAACATTGACCCATAAGTCTGCGTTAGCCCCTCTGGAAGTATGATTGTTCCTATTGTACATTTTAGAAAGGTACCCCTATCAACTTCTCTTGCATCATATTGATAGGATGTGAAATATTGAAACTCCTTGAATCCTTTCATAGTGCGACCCTTGAATACAGTCCCGATGGAACTAACGGCAGCCGCTTCCTCCATGGAAAGCTCGCCGTCACCGTCCTTGTCCCAGTTCTCGATGCAGATGCGCTTTACTTCGGGGTCTTCGAAGCGGATCCACCATTTGGAGATGTTGAGCTTGAGCTTCGGATAGTGGACCATGAGGGCATCGTAGGTGTCGCGGTAGGCTCCGGTGGTGAGGTTGATTGTGCCGTCGAGAACCGGGTAAGGGTCGTTGCCGTACTGCCCTTCTGCGTCGATGCCCTGATACGTGCCGTCTACGAGCCGGGCGAGCTTGTCGAAAGGTACGCCCGTCTGTAAAGGTTTCGTTGAAGCCGACACATCGGACGTAGCGGAGGGCGTGGGGCGACTGCCCGTCCTGCGCGTCCATGATCCCGGTGAGCATCTTGATCGGCTGGAGCCCGTCGCATCCGCTGACGAAGTAGCTCATCACGTTCGGAGCGCAGGCTTCCGTCTTGCAACGTCCGTTCGTGAGGGCGGCCGAGGTTCTTCAGTTCGATGTACGACGTGGCGGCCGGGTAATCGACCTCCTCGAGCGCACCGCCGTCAGCGAAGTGGGCTTCGGTGAGGACGAGCCGCCGGCGAGAAACGGCGCAGGCGGTAGTTAGAACGCATATCGAGCGAGCCTGCGAGCGTGGGGATGTTCCGCACGTCTATCTCCTCCAGCGATACGGTATTGCCGAGCGTGAGGGAGGATATGAGAATCTTCACTTTCCGCCCGTCGCCGTCGCCGAGCTTCAACCGCCTGAGCCGTCTGCCGATGACGGACAGTGCGCCGTTGATGACATACGATGACCAGTCGCCGATATCAAGCAGGGTAGTCGGCCGACTTCACCGACAGCTGCTGGTCGGACGTGCCGTTGATTTCCACGACGATCTCGCATATCTCGCCAGCCTCCGTGCGGGCACCACGCATAATCGTTGTTCCGTATGCAATCGTCGGGTACAGCTTCATGGCCGGCGTGAGGCGCAGCGTGATGGAGTTCGTCGTAGCGTCCGCCTGTGCCGATGTGCGCACGGTGACGGCCCCCTCGGCGGTCTTAGCATCGTAATCGCCGAAGGAATACTTCGACATGAGGTACTGGATGCGCTTCTTCACCCACGCCGTTTCGGGCGACCGGCCGTCACCGAGCGACTGCCCGAGCGGGTCGGTGTCGTTCGTGTATCTGCCCTGCAGCATGGCGAGCTTCATCTGCTCGTACAGCTTCCCGTCCTCGTTGTAGAGCATGGGCGAGAAGTCGCCGGCGACCGAGAAGAAGTACCGGTGGAAGAACGCGAACAGCTTCTGCTGGTGCGTTCCTTTCTGCAGCCCGCCCAGTTCCTCCATCTTCGCCAGCATTCGGCGCATCATTGCCGCCCGCTCCTCCGGGTAAGCCTGCTCCATGAGATTCCACAATACCGACTTCTCACCGTTCCATACGGGCGTGCCGTCCTCGTAGGTGTCGTGATATTCCACCCAGTAGGGCTTCTTCATCAATCCCTGGTTGATGACCGTGAAAGATAGTATCAAGGTCGTCTTGTCTGAATTTCCATTTGCTCTTTGCCATAATAACGTCTTATTTGCCCGTTGTTTTTAACTGTCTGTTTTCTGCCTGACAGGTATCGCCTTTCTGAGCGGCTCCGCTCAGCTTCGTGACACATACGAGTCAGATCCGCGACACATACGTGTCAGCATCGCGGATTATACCACTCGCGATTTCGATTTCTCACCGAATGAATAAGGGTAAGTATTCTTTTGCGCAGTTGTCGGTCGCCGCCACCGCTTCAACGTAGAGCTGATGGTAGAGGCAATCAGAGACATCCCAGTACTCCGACTGCTCGGCACGCAGCTTCTGAATGCGTGCCGCCTTGAACTAACTCGTTGAGCTTGCCTGCATCACTGACTGAGTTGAACGCCGCCTCCGTCAGCCCGTACTTCTCACCGACCAGCTGCCGGCGGAGATTCACCACCGATGCGCCGCTGTCGAGCGTCGACGGGCAGAACTTCCTGTAAAGCGAGTCATAATAGTACAGGTTGTATTGGTCCGGGTCTCCGGCCCTGGCGATCCAATACTCAATGTGTGTCGAGTGCGGGTCGGCGTTCAGTTCGTCCAGCGTGCCGTTGAAAGGCTCGATGAACGTGCTGCACTGGTAGACGATGTTATACGCCTTGATGTACGATTCGATGAGTTCCTCCGCCCGCTGCCGTGCCTCGTCTGCCGGCAGGTCGGCATAGTCCAGGTTCCAGCAGTTCTCCCACGAGAGTTCAGAGACCTGGTACTGATAGGTTTCCTCCTCCTCGTTGTAACGGATGCGGCGTTTGTCCCACGGGACCTGAAACAAGGTGAGGCGCGGCGAGTTGTCAGAGCCTTCGATAGACAGCAGGTCGGGGAACAGATCCTTGTCATATCCGAAGGTCGCGGCATCTCCCTTATCCGGCCCGACGGTGAACAGCCCGGCGAACTTGTACGTCACCGTGCCGTCGTCTGCGGTCTGCTTCTCGAATCCGACGAATGTCTCCTGGTAGATGGACACACGTGCCTCGCTGTCCTGTCCGATGCCCTCGTTCGTCAGCCCGACAGCTTTCCACAGGTCGGTGAACGAGTTCACGCTGCCCATCTTGTGGTACTGCATGGAAGATGCGATGTTCTTCTTCGCCGTCAGCTTCGATATTTTCGGAAGCGACTTGAACAGCTCGAACTTCTTCTGTTCCGTCTGTCCGTCCTCATAGACTATCGTGGTATCCTTGCCCACCTTCGCCTTCCAGTTCCACAGGTAGTAGAGCATGGACGACGTTCCCTGCCCCTGCAGCTGGAGGTTCGTAATCGTCAGCCGGTTGAGGTTCGCATTGCCGTCCTTGGGGTAGATCTCGAGCGTGCCCTTCGGCCTGTACGACTTGCCGTATTCATACGACGGCAGCGGCTTGTCGAAGGTAAAGACGTTCACCCTGCCGCGCACCTTGTCGAAGTCCACCGTCGTGCCTAACGTGTCGTAGATGTCGCTGTCCTGCTTCTCGGCACTCTTCTCGCCGACCGTCGAGAGCGCATTGACATAGTCCTGATGGACGTTGGCGGCATCCATCGCACTGTCGTAGATACGGATGGAATACAGGTCGACGTCAGCACTGTCCGAGCCTACGACTATCTGTCCGCCCTCCGCCGTCTGCATGGAATCCGTCAGGAGATAGGCGAACTTGCGGACTTCCACGCCGTCTATGTAGAGACTGACAAGGTTCAGATAATACGTGTTGCCGTTGAGGACATACGTGTACTTCTTCGGAGAGATGACCAGTGCAAGGCGGATGCGCACCCCGTCGTCCGTGTTCATTCCCTGCACATCCTGATTGTGCCCGCTGCGTGTGGCGAACATGATTGAGGATGCTTTCACCTTCAGGCCGATGTACTGCTTCTGATAAGGCATGGCGATGGAGATACATTCAGCGTCATGGTCGGACGTGTTGTTGACCTGATAGTCAATCTCGATCGTCCTGCCCGTCTGCGCCGCCTCCCTGGCGAACGGCCTGTAATCAATCGTCAGTCGCGAGCCGGCCATCAGGCGGAGCGTGCGGGCTCCCATGTCGTCCGCCGTCCATCCGTCACGGGCGAACGCCACGCCCTGCCAGCCGGCCTGCACGTGTTCGCCCGTGATGAGGTTCTTGATGACGGCATGGTCGGTATCGGTGTTGCTGCGGTTCTTGGCGTTGAAGTAGAACACCGCCCCGGCCGTTGCCGAATAGCCCTGCGAGTTGTCGACAGGGAACGGAATGGCGTCACGCAGGCGCACCTCGTCCGTCGGGTGAGAGCGGAAACCGATCAGAGCCGTGAAGTCGGAGTTGTCGATCGTCTCCACCTCGAGCGAGAGCGTGTACTGCATCCTCGTCTGCGTAAGCGTGTTCTCCGACACGTTCTCCTGCAGCACCTCGTCGTCTTTCTTCATGAGGATGGACAGAGGGGTGGTCACCGCCCTGCCGTCATAGACCGCATACTCCAGCACCTTGTTCTCGTACCAGTTCAGCAGCTTCTCCGCCTTGTTGTTCACACGACGACCAGCTTCACGTTGTCATTGTCAGCCACCGCCATGAAGTCGTAGCCTACGGGCTGCGTCTGTACGGTGCCGTCGTCGTTCGACAGCCATGCAGACAGATGGAAGACGCCCGTCCTGTTCGTGAACGGTACCGTATAAGCCACGGGCGAAGAGGTGTAGGCAGCCGTTCCGAACTGCCGCTCATACGTCTGCTCGTAGCCCTCGCCCGTTATCTTCACGTGCAGCGTCTTCGAGATGTTGCCGCTGATGTAGCACGGAAGCACGATGTCTCCCTGATAGGCCTTCCACCAGTTGAACTCGGATATAGACAGGAACAGCGCCGACAGCGTGATGGAGTACACCAGCGCCGGCGAGGTCTGCCCCGTCACTTCTCCCGTGATCTTCACCATGATGCTGTTCTGCCCGCTCTCTAAGTATCGGAACACGTCGACGGTCGTGACGGTATTGGACTGGCAGCGGCCTCGGGCCTTGCTCACGAACGTGCCGTCGCCCGCCTTGGCGAATATCTCGTACGTGCCCCACTCGCCGGTGTCCATGTACTCCGTCTGTCCCACGTCTTTCGTGCGCGACACGAACATGAACCTGACCGTACACTCGCCTGCCGACTTGGAAGCCGACAGCGTCGTGGAGGGCGACCGGTTGGCGGCGCGCAGGTAATACAGGATGGTCTGCTGTCCGCCGCCGCCCTGCCCGATGCCGAGCTCCGACAGCTTCATCGGTGCCCACGCATCGCCGTTCCACACCAGCACGCAGGTGTCGGAAGCGAGGCCGTCCGCCTCGGCGCTCACGTTCGTCAGCTGGCCGAGCGCAGGGCGGTTCCTGGCCGCCACCTGCTTCATGCGCTCCTCTTCGGTGTTATGCGCCTTTACAAGTTCGTTCACCTTTTCGGGAATCCTGTTGAATTCCTCCGCCGTGAGCCGGCCGCCTTTCGACTTCCGGTCAATGTATATCGGTTCTATGTTCTTCTTCTCCATGATCATGATAATTTGAACGGGAACGTATAGGCAAAGCCCTTTCCGCCCTCTATCTCCACACCGTGCGCAAGCGACAGGGCATGGCAGAGGATGTCCTGCAGCAGCTTCGGATGCGCCGGGACAGAGTTCCGTCCTGTCGCATCCTCCATGCCGCGGACGGAGACCTGCGTGAAGCGTCCGCCGGCGGTGCGGCTCTCGGTGATGTGCAGTCTGATGTGCTTCATTCTTTCGCTGGATGTATGACGGTCGGTGACAGGGCCCGGACGGACGGCGTCCGTCCGGGCAGGCAGGCTATTCGCCCGCCGAGGGGCCCGCTGTGCTGCGGCTCCGGATTCTTCTTCTCCTTCTTCTTCTCCGCCTTCTCCACGCGCTCGTAGCTCACGCCGCTGAGGGTGAAGTAGCGCGCGGAGGGGCGCAACTGACGACAGGGCGGGTGATGTGCTTCTGCGCGTTGAAGTCCTCGGCGCGCTCGACGGCCTTCGACCGGAACGACGGCGTCAGCGAACCGATGTCGCCGAAGTCGACCGTCTCGCCCTGTTCCACGTGCTTCCTGGCCGTCTCGGCGGCCAGGCGCACCGGCTTCCACCTCCGCCCCGGTGAACGTCGTGGCGCGCGCCACCTCGTCGCAGAACGCGCGGTGCGACACCCTGCGGCGGTCGGTAGGCTTCGCCACGAACACGCTTTTTCCCTTTCATCGTCCCGAGCGTCATCTTCTGCTCCTTGAGGACATAACTCAAACTCTTTTCCATAGACTTTTTGTTTTTTTGAAATGAATGCCCTCGTGCTCCGCCCCTGGGGCTTCCGAAATGCAGGGCGGAGCGTCGTGCTGTTCCGGCACGTATGTGTTGCGCTGCTGACTCGTATGTGTCACGCTGCTGACTCGTATGTGTCACGTCGCTGACTCGTATGTGTTACGCTCCCGACACGTATGCGCCGCCTGTCAGATGTCCGACTGGAACGGATAGTCCTGCAGCAATCCCACGGCCAGCGGCTTCCCTTCAGTGTCGCAGAAGGAGGCCCGGCCGTCCACGACCCTGAACCAGACCGTCAGTCCTTTCCTCGTGAACCGGCCGCCCTCGGTACGGCCGATCTTCACGCCGTAGACGCGCGGCGGGCACGCCGTTCGGGTCGCCGTCGTCGACGGTCTCGCCGCCGCCTGCGAGGAACTGGCCCTCGAGGTTCTCGTCCGTGTACCATCCGTCGGGGATCGGCGCGGCGAAATCTTCCAGCTCGAAAGAGCTTCCCGTCCTCCTCGGCATGTTCGCCGAGCTTCCCCGTGACGTAGTGGAAGGCGGCGTGGTACTCGTGCCACTCCCGGCCCCGGGCCGTCTTCGGCCAGACCGCCGCCAGCCCCCTGCCGGTGACGTCGACGAGCCTGCGCCGGGTCCAGTAGGCGGCACGGTAGGCCGAGACGAGCTCCTTCAGGCCGGTGTGGCCCAGGTCGTACTTCGCCCGCCCTTCCCTGTCGAAGAATACGAGGTGGGGAATCCGTTCTCATCCACCGTCATGCTGATGCCCTTTCGGTTGTCTGCGGTCAGGATGTCGAACGTGCCCTCCCGCATGTCGATGTGCAGGGCCGTTCGCCCCCGGCAGCGTGCGCACGCTGCGGGCTTCTATCAGATCGGCGTTCACCTTGCCGTCCGACGTCATCAGGGCGACCTTCCCCTCCGGGGTCTGCACCTTGAAGTTCTCGGCCGTGACGGTGAAGGACTTCTTCTCGCCGTCAAGCTCGAATCCCACCTCGACCAGTCCGTTCTTCAGGTTCGTGACCGTGGCGGATATTTTGTCAGCAGCCGTCTTGATTTCAGACTTGAATTGCGCAGAAGTGAGGGCCTGCGAGGGCGACCAGTCGTCAATGTCGAAAGGCTCGTCTTTCGCTTTCGTGCGCACGCAGACAAGCAGGTCGTTCTGATACCTGCCCTCGTACGTGGCATTGCTCCACTGGTCGCCCTTGTCATACGGCGGCACGGGCTGCTCGCGCACGAACACCCTGCGCTTGCCGTCGGCCGTGTCCTGCGCCCGCTGCGCCGCCTCGAGCGACTTCAGCACGTCAGCATCCGTAATCTCGTTCCATGAATAAGACCCGTCGGGATTCTTCTCATACGAGTACGCACGGCCGCCGCCCGTCTCGGCGTACGAGCGGTTGTAGTAGATGTCGTGCAGGTGCATCTCTTTCGTCGCTTCGTCCGTCCACTCGCCGGCAGGTTCCGCTGTGGCAGACGGCACGGCGTCGCCGAACCAGATCACCAGCTGCCTGTCCGCCTGCTCCTGCACGGCGCTGACCTGCGACTTCAGGGATGCGATGTACTCCTCCATCGGCATGTCGTTGCCGTGCTCGTCCGTCACCATCCACCACGAACCTTCCGTCGGGCTCATCTGTATCTTCGGCTTCGGCAGCGAGAAAGAGCGGATGCCAGCGTACATCCTGTAATACGGCGAGCCTGTGCCGGCTGCCGCCTGGACGATGGCGTGCCGGCGTGCGGGATCTGTCCTGTTGCCGAGCGTCGACACCTCGTCACCCGCCTGCGGCTCGTCGCTTCCGCTTGCGTAATCGTCGGCATCCGTGTTGTCGCAGATGTCGACATAGTCAGCGCCCAGTCCGAAGACACGCCGGTGCCAGTAGTGGTTCGACAGTCTGCCCTGCTGATTGACCAGGTTGAACGTCTCGCAGTAGGCGTAATCGTCCATGCCCATCGTGTTGCTCACCCTGCGCCCCTCGCCGTCCTCCTGCGTGAAGAAGCATCGCCAGCCGCCTTTTATCTTCTCCACCCTGGAAACCGTGAAGCTGCCGGGCGAGTTGATGACCTTGCCGTTGATGTGCGTCGACCTCATCAGCCGCACCTCTTCCGCCGTCAGCTGCCTGCGCACGTGGACGTAGTCGCCCTCGATGTGATAGTTGCCCTGCCCGTCGGCGTAGATGCCCGCACCCGACGAACCCTTTACGTAGTTCCCGACGAGGATGCGCGAGAGCAGTGCCGCGCCGTCGGCATTGACGGAGAACCGTCCGTCCGCTCCCAGCCCGATGCCCTTGAGGAAGGTGATGAGCTGCTGCGCCACGTCCTCCTCCTTCTTGCTCAGGAACTCCTTCTGCGAACGGCGGGCGGAAAAGATGTTCGTGTCTGCGGGCTTCGTCGTGTCTCCGCTCCGTATCACGTCGGGTACGTTCAGCGCACCTACCAGCGAGCCCGTGTAGTTCTTTACGTCCTTGATGGAATCGTCCACCTTCTGCATCGTCCCCGTAGACAGCGCATCGCTTATCTCGAGGTCCATCCTGCCGGGCAGGTTCACCTGTCGGCTGATGTGCGTGATACGGCTCTTGCGGAAGCCCGTGCCGGGGAAGTACTCGCCGCTCTCAAGGCGGACACGTCTGCCGATGAAGAGGTCGGTGCCGGTGTCTTCCATCCATACATGGTCTGTCGGAGCTTTATAGCGCGACACGTCCAGGGCGTGCTCCTTGTTGTACTTCTCCACCGCTGCGAGGAACTCCTGTTCCGCCAGTCCGTAGTACTCGTCAGGCATGCGCAGGTTCCAGAGGATGTACCTGTCGCCTGGCTTCGGCACGAGCGTTCCGCCCGGCAGCTGCGTGCCGTCATCGTAGGGCCATATCGTGATGATTTCAAACTCCTGCGTCTTGCTGTCATAGTTCACCTCGAAGTAATGGTCATTGTCGGTGCCGAGTCCTGCCAGTTCGCTGCCTTCCTGGAACGACACGCGCTTTACGAGTCCGCCGATCTCATAGTCGTTCGGATTGAACGGCAGGTCCTTGTCCTTGAAGTAGTAAATAGTAAACGGCTTTCCGTCCTTGTCCTTTACTTCTTCGTGCCGCACTTCGCTGACAGTACCCGTGCGGCGAGGATAGATGTCGGCAAAGGCAGTCTGCTCGTAATGATGGATGATGCCGTACTTCTCCACGTTCACATCGACATACTTCACGCCGCCCGGCAGCATCAGCCGGGAGTGATGGTACTTCTCGGGGTCTATGTTGCGTGAGCTGCCTACCGGGAACAGGCGGGTATAGAACTTCACGTTGTCAGCCAGGTCTCGGTCGAGAGACGTAAGTCCGTTGCCGTAGCCCAGCGTGACCTCCTCGCCATGCTCGCATCGGCACAGGTTCAGCGTCTGGCCGTCAAACCACCACTCGGTATGCACGGCGTCTGCAAGTTCCTTCAGCGCCTCCTGGCAATACTTGCCCGTGTAGTCGATCACCACGTTCTCCGTCCCCTCGACGACACCTGTCTTGAAGTTCTGCAGTCCGTCCATGCCCTCGTTGATGTTCTTCACGATAAGGCGCATGTGGTCGACGGGGCGTGCCGTCAGAGCGAATACCGCCTCGTTCTCGCCGCCGGTGTTGTTCAGCACCAAGAAGCGTGAAATGAGGCTTTCTATGCCCCGCATCTGAAAGCTGTACTCCCATTCCATGGTGCTCTTCTGCGCCGGTGTGTACTTCTCCGTAGCCCAGTAGCGTTCACCGTCATAGTCGAGATAGTCGTTCACGTCGATGGAGATGCACTCATACAGGGTAAAGGAGAGCTTCAGCAGATTGTCGCCCTGTATCTCCTTGTCCTGCGTGCTGCTGTCGTTCGGCTCGAACGCAGCCTTTGTCTGTCCCTTGCTGTCAAACAGTGTCAGAAGCATTTTTATATCGTTTGAATGGTGTTTGAATTCTATATGATCGGTTCCGGTTCGCGGAACTTCACCTTGTAGCTGCTTGCCTGTACGCCTTCCGTCCATAGATACGTCAGCGAGCGATAAGTGCTGCTGTCAAGGTAGAAGACTTTAATCGAAAGGTCCAGTGCCGTGAAGGTGATCGTCAGCCAGCCGTCGTTGCCGGCCTTCAGGAAGCGGATAAAAGCCATGTACTTCTCAAGCCATTGCTGGCGTGTAGGTGCATACTGGGCGAAGTGCAGCGTCACGTCACGCTCGGCATTGGCAGGCATTAACCGTTTTGGGTACTTCTTCCCGTTATGCTCGCGGATGTCCACACCGACGTAGTCCTTTGCCTTGCTCGGTGCCAGGATAGCATTGAGGTTGTCCCGTCCTCCTTTCTTCTCTTCGGTCAGGAACACGCCGTACTCCTTGTATATGTCCGTGCCGTTGATGAGCACCTGTCCTTCTAATATCTTCGTCATATTATCTAACCTTTACTCCGTCCCTGATCATCTTCTTCACATCAGCCCCGATCTCCTTCAGTGAAGCGGCACTGCTGCCCGTGTTCTCTTCGATCTTGCGCAGATGCTCCTGTGCCGCACTCATCCTCTTGGCGACGTCTTCTACACGGTCATCAATGCTTGCCCAGTGCATCTGACCGCTGACGAACAGTCCCTCGAGCTTCCCCGCCTGGTCCTGGCTCATGGCCGTGAAGGCACCGCTTCTGCCTTGCTGGGTTGTTCCGCCGTCCTTGCCCGTTTCCTTGATGACACCCTCATTTCGCAGCTGCTCGATGTCGTTCCTGGCACTGTTGACATAGCCGTCATACTCAACCTTGAGAGCATCCAACCGCTTGCGGAATTCAGCGTCGGACAGCTTCCCGTCAATACGCTCTTCGTTGAGTCTGGCAAGCTTCTCATACCACTGCTCCAGGTTCTTCTGGAACTTCGCGCCGACGAGGTTGTTCACCGCCATCTTGTTGACCATCTCCTGCCAGTTATCGGCAATATCCTTGAAGACATCCTTTGAACCGTCTGCGAGTGCGTACAGCGAACTGAGGAAGCTGTCAAAGACATTTTCCTTTGTCGTAGTAGTCAGAGACTCATTAAGCGTATCTACAATCTCCTGCAGTTTTCCAGCCTGCTTGATATAATCGTCCAACTTCTCCGCCACGGCATATCCATAACGTCCTTTACCGGTGTTTTGGATTTTCTCCCACATGTCTACATTAGAGCGCAGCATCTTCATCTCTTCAGGACTAAGACTCCAAAGATCACCATTCCAGTTCCGTCCGATCTGTCCGCTCAACCGACTTATCTGCTCCTCGTCAAAGCCTTCCCATCTGTAATTGAAGCTCCTGTGAGACCCGACATACCGCGCACGTTCCTGTGCTATACGCTTATAGTTGTCAGTTGTCTCCCTCTGCAGTTTCTCCGCATCGCGCGAGATGCGAATAGCCGTAGCACCACGCGCTGTCTTCATTTCATCTGTGAGGTCCTCGATAGCCTGCTCCAGGAGCTCATTCCTCTTCGTCAGGCGGTCAATGGCAGCTTCTACTTCATCGGCATTACTGTTTGTGAACCACTCACTTGGTCCCTTATGGCTCAATGCTCCGAATGATAATAGATTGAAGACACGTCCCAATATAGTGTTGAGAAGTCCACCAATGCCCTTGACGATGATAGCTGAAATCACTTTATAGAGGTTCTGAGGTAAATCGAAGATTGCATTGATCAGTTTGCCAATGGCTCCCTAAGATACTTGTTATGAGGTCATCTATCCACCTGAGTGACAGTAATTCGGTAATAGCATTCAGAATTCCCGTAACAAAGTTCTTGATGCCCCCAACGATGTTCAGAATCAATTTGGGAATCTGGGCGACAATTCCGATAATGCCCCCGATCCCACTTGATAATATACCAGAAAGACCACCGCCAAGGGAAGACATGGCACTCCCCATGGTGCTTGACAACGTACTGCCTATTGTTTTTGCCATGCCGTCTCCCATCTGCGGGAGGATGGAATCCAAAGTACCTTTGAGCTGATCCATCTGACCCACTGACTGCTGAATATCTCCGAACCCTTCCGCACTCTTCCACCCCTTAGCGTTATTCAACGCCACAGAGAGTCCACTGGTAAAGTTGGCGACTTCGTCCGAGGTCCTGTTGAGGTCATTCCCAAAAGCTTCCATGCTTTTGCGGGCAGCAGCAGTCGCATCTCCTAATTCCTGTGCTTTTTCTCTCGAGCTCCTTATATTCAGTTTCACTGATCCTGCCTTCCTGTAGCTGTTTCTTCCCTTTGTCTCGCGCCTTGACTGCGGTTTTCTCGGCTTTTGTCGCATTGTCATACATTACGACACTTTCGGAAAACCGCCTCACCCGCATCTGCAAGCTTCTCCCCAAGTCACACTCTGGTCAGTACCAATATAACGGCGCATCTCCTGGATGAGATCTGTCACTTTCTGTTGTGTATCCGCTGATGCCTTCTTATAGTCATCTGTTTCCACATAAGCCCGAAGCTGTTCTAACATAGGCTCCATCATCTCCTTTGTGAGATTGCCGACACCGCTGAAGAGCGCGTTCCAGTCGATGCCGCGGCTGATTTCCTCGAACGACATGCTTGCCTGGCGTTCTTGATAATCTTTCTGGGCTTTGCTTTCTGCCATCTCTTTGTCGTCTCGCTCACTTCCGAAGCGTCGATGTCCGCAATCTGCTGTGCATATTCTTTCGCAAGGGCGAGCTTCTGCTGCTGGAAAGAACCGTAAGTCTGAAGATAATCCTTCATGGCCTGGACTTCGTCTCTGCGCTGTTCAAGTTTCTTCTTCGTTTCCTCCTTCACAATCTCCTTCTCACCGTCATCCAACTTCTTCTTAGCCAGAGAACGCGCATCAGCAAGAACCTCTTCCTGTGCTTTTTGTCAGATGCCCTTCTGTGCTTCACGCCAGCGCTTCTCCTGCTTGGCAAGTTCCTCAAGCTCTTTGTTATAATTCTCCTTTATTTGACGGCGTTTCTTTTGCAGAGCCTTCCTCCAGCAGGTCAATCTCTGCCTGGCGGTTCCTTTGCTGTAACACAAGAAGTTCGTTTGTTATACGTTCCTCGTCTTTCTTCGTGTTCTTTGGTTTCTTCTTCTTTTTCGTTTTGGTTATCTTTGGTGCGGCGTGTCCCCCGATATGAGCCCCCTTGGCTATATCCGCGGCTTGTTTCTCAAGTCGTGCCGCTTCAGCCAGCAGATCATTTTTCTCCTTTTTTCAGCTGCTGTATCTCTGCGTCTTTCACAGATTGTCTGCGTCCCTGATGATAGCTCCTGCATCCTGATAAGGGACACCGGGCTGACTGTTCATATTGGCAGACCCGACTTTCACAAGCTGATCCTTAATCCAGCCCCAGGCGCCACCGGTGAACTCCCCGGCATCTTTCGCTTTTGTCTCGTTCAGCTTGGCATCCACCTCAACGGCTTTATTGACCAATGCCTGTGTCTTGGCCTGAAGAAACAGCATCCGTATGTATTTCTCTGCCTTTTGCGTCAGCACATCGTACCACTTTGCTACAGAGTCATAATAACCGAAGGCCTCGCCGTACTTGCGGTTCATCTCTTCACACTTCTGCTTCTCTTCCTCCTTTGTGCCGCTGAAGTTCTTGAGACTTTCGCGGGTAGCATCAATCTCAAAGCGGGTCTTGATCATCTCTGCTCTGCCTTGCGATTCTATCTCCACACGCTCCTGGGCTTTCTTCGCAGCTTCCTCCTGTGCATCCGAAAGTTTATTCCAGGCTACAATCACACCTGTTATGACTACAGACAGACCAAGGGTAAGCGTAGCCATGAGTGCCGTGGCTGCTGCATTGGATATACCCAAGGATGTTGCAAGCCGATAATTCGCAGCTGTTAAGAGCTCCTTTGCTTTTGTGACAGTTACCAGCCGGAAGGCACTGTCCTTGTTCAGCGCATTGAACAGCTGCTGCAGCCCCATCGTTATGGCCATGACGCTCTGTACCCGTGCCTGCACCTTCATCAGGTTTTCATTCTCGGAAGCGAAAAGGGACATCACGCCTGTGGCGGTGGTGAATGCGCCCGACAGGCCGTTCACGCCGGAGATGAAGCCCTGCAGGTTGGCATCGTCATTGGCAAGAATACTTGTTTGTGCTCGCAAATCTCCCAGGGTGTCGGAAAGTTCGGCTGCCTTTTTGCGCCATCTGCCGGTACTCCTCGGTGTTCTGCTCACCGTTCAGGCGCATACGTGCCATGTCGTTCTGCAGCTCACGCAGCTGGCGCGACAGGCGCTTGTTGCTTTCCTTGTTGCGGTTCTGCGCTTCGGTCAGGCTGTCGAGAATGCCTTTTTCTTCCTCAAGTGCTTTCTTTGCAGCATTGAGCTCGCCCAGCGCTTCCACCTGTGCCTTGCCCGGAGCGGTCTCCTCGTAGGCTTTCTGCAGTGCCTTGACATCAGCTTCTACCTGCTTGATGACGCTCTTCTGCCCGGTAATCTTGTCAGTGAGCGACTTGCTGGCTGCTGCTGCCTGCTCTTCCGATACGGATACTTTCTTGTATTCCTGCTCCAACTGACTGATGCCCTGACGCGCCTGCCGGTACTCTTTCTCCAAGCCCTCAAGCACCCCCATCTCCTCGGCAAGCACTTTCTTGCAGGCACTGATCTCCGTCAAGAGCTCCTGCTGCCCGGCCCCGGGCTTCATGGTCTGCAGCTTGCGCTGCATACGGTCAAGGTCAGTATTGACACCGTCAATCACCTTGCGCTGGTCGCTGATCTTCGCATTGATGACGAGCGATGCGCGCCGGGCAGCCCCTAAGAGCTGCTCAACGCTCATCTTGCTTTTGTCAAGTCCTGCAGTGAGGTTATCACGCATAAGAATTCAATCTCTACTGGCTTCATCGTTCTATTGTTTTAGATTGCTTTGGAAGAACCCTACTATGTCCTCGGCTTCTTCCTCTTCCGTCTGGTCCGCTTTCTTCTGCTCCTTGCTGTCGACGTAGCGTGGAGCATCGCTCAGCATCATGATAAGCGTCTGGAAGTTCACGCCGTTCAGGATGTAGTCCACGCTCCACCCGTGGCACTCGCTATCTGCCAGACAAACCCGAAAGGGCTATGGGAGCCTTCCCAACGGCTCTTTAACTCCCCTCTTTCCTCGGCCCAGTCTCAGCTTCATCGGATTCGTCATCTCTGCTGATCTGATAATAGGTATAAAAGACTGCGTGCCCATCAGCAGTACGAACTGGCTGAAGGCTGCCTTCTGGTACTCCCACTTCATCGAGTGCAGCACGAGCCATGACAGCAGCCATACCGGCAGCCACCAGCGTTCCATCGTCAGGGCGATGATACGGCTCAAGGTCTTGCCGTGCCGGGCAAGGAACTGCATCTGTTCCTTATGGTCCATCGCTTCCAGTTCGGCCGCCGTCGTGTCCATAGACAGGTAGGCATGCGCAATCTTTATCTGTCGGGCCAGCGTCGGGCGCTTCATCGTCAGCCGGAATCGCAGCGGCTCTTTCCTGAAAGGTATCCTTAAATCCTTGAGAGGGAGGAAACGCCCGCATCAAGCAAGGCTTCGCTCCCTCTCTCTGGATTTTCCTGATTACTTGCTCGTCCATCAGCCTTCACCCAGGGTGTCGTTGATTTCATAGGGAGCACCGCCGTCCTCGGGCTTGTTCACCTTCAGCTGGCATTCCACCTTCGACACTTCGGTCAGGGTCAGCTTGCCGCCGAGGTTGGCCAGAATGGTGCCGTTGGGAATGGTCATCGTCTGGCCGCTGACGAACTTAATCTCCACGCGCCCCGTAGCTCTACCAGCGATGCGGGAGCTTTCCAGCCTGTAACCTTCTTGTTGGGGTCGGAACCCGTTTCAACGAGCGTTCCGCCAAGCACCGACTGCAGGTTCTCGTAATCCAGCTGAATAAGGTTGAACGTAGGACTCACCTGACCGTTCTTCTGGAGCAGAGTGAGTACGGGAGCGTCTGGCACCTGCTCGGCTTCCACATCGGTGCTCTCGGGCTTCGAGCCGCCCCAGTCCCAGCTGCCTTTCTCGATGTAACCCACTGTTTTTGTCCTTGAACTTCACGGCGGCAATGCCGTAGATAAAATTTGTTCTTGCTCATATTCTTTTTCTTGATAAATGAAATGATTGTCTTGATTTTTCGATAATACTAAGCCCGCCAGAATGCCGGTCAAAAGCCATTTGAACGCCACTTGGACGCTGCTGCATGATGTAGTTTCTTTCTGCTCTTTCAGCTGCGACCCGTTCTTATTCCGCTCACGGGCCATGCGCTTTTTGAGGACGCTGACCGTCTTCGACAGCTGTATGGCGACGAGTTCCAGCGAGTCGCAACTGGCTTCGATGATCACTTCGCCCGGATCTGCGCCGTCTGCCGGCGGCTTACGCCCTACCGTCAGGCCTGCCTGTCCCTGCCGTGCGGTGTGGCTCGCCCCGAGGGGCAGCAGGTGCAGGGAGTCCATTCGTAGCGTCAGGGTCACTGCCGACATGGGTACTCTTACGGGGCTTGCCGTCGTCTCGATCGTGCTCATCAGCTCGCTGTCTACTTGCAGCACGGTGCTTTGTTCGCTGTGGCTTTGCCCGGTCAGCTTCTTCGTCGAGTGACAGCTCGCTGCTGACAGGGCAAGAAACACGATGAGGGCACAGCTGGATAGCCTCAATAGCCCGCGAGAGGCGATTGAGGGCACGGCGTGTCCTGTCGTTCTCGGTGCGCAGCTCTTCGATTTTCCCATAATTGATTTGGTTTTTGTTTATGAAGCCCTACGAGCTCTGCACTGACCATGTCGTACATCTGCTTGTAGGTGTCTTCAACTTTCTTCTTTTTCTTCCACCGTTCTGATGCGGCGGTTCGCAATCCAGGCAATGGCAGCACCAATGCCGCCCGAAGGATCGCCCACTGCAGAATCTGGAATATAGTCTCTGCCATTGTCTTTGATGATTGATGATTAAACTTGCCCTGATACCCATTTCACGGAGCCACTTTTGCACGTCAAAAGCTTGGGCACGCCTTGCCCGGGTTCAGCTCATGGTGTCCCACGATGCGTATCTGTGGGAAGCGGCGGTGGAAGTCCTCGACGTAGCGTTTCAAGGCTTCGCACTGCGCTGCCGTCCGGGTATCCTTCGGCTTCATGTCCTTGTCGCAACCGCCCACACACGATGTGCCGGCTTATGCTGTTGAAGCCTGCGGCACCGTTGGTAACCTCCCAGGGATCGACGCAGGCGTCTTCGTTGTTGTCCACCAGCCGTTCCACGCGACCGTCGAGGTGCACCATATCCGTGTAACCCACCTGCTTCCAGCCACGCCCTCCCTTGCTTACCGGGTCGGTGTGCCAGTGGCGTATCTCCGCGGAGCTTACCTCACGGTCTTCCGGCGTGGCGGTGCAGTGGATTACAAGATACTTTATCGGCTTACTCATCGCCTTCAGGATTGGGGTTAGGGGTCTGTTCCTGACCTGCTGCGCCGGTATCCGGATTTTTCGTCCGTACCGCCCTCACTTTCGTCCGGCTGGCTGCCATCTTTCTCTGTGCCGAGGATATATGCAGGGGCAGTTTTGCCCTTGAACTCCTTGCACAGGCCACGGTCTATGAGCGACTGGGCGCGGTCTTTGTCTTTCACCTCCAGAATGGTATCCGGGTCATACACTGTTACACGATCGTCCCTGTCGCGGAACGCACTTGTTACTTTCAGTTTCATACGCTTGTTATCTGTTTTATGGTTTGATTTATCCCTCAGGAAGGCTGGGGTCCTTGTAGCCGCTCATCATCACTGCACCTGCATCTGTCTTTTTCGGCATGCAGATGAAGTAGTGGCGGAAGTTGATGAGTGAACGCTGGTTCTGCGGGTCCGTCGATGCCTCACTGTAGTACATCTTCGTGGAACCCGTAGCCTTGAAGACACGAGGTACATAGAAGGCGAAAGAGCACTGGAACTCACCGGTCGCAGCACTGGCACCGACATCCTTTCTTGCCGGCAGTGGTGTACAGCGGGTTGTTCGCGAACTCATAGATGTCAAAGCCGTACAGCCTGCCTACCGTGCCGTCATTGCGGTTGATGTTGTATTGTTCCTTGAACACCTGGGATACTTCCAGCAGGTCGTTCGCATGGTCGCTGCAAAGCACGAGACGGCGTCCCTGGGCAGGAACTTTCAGCTTGTCCAGCGCACGCTTCAGGTTCAGCAGGTCGGTCGGTGTCATCTTCAGGCGTCCCGTCACCGGGTCGCGTTTGCCCGTGGTCTTCAGTACGGGCGTGGTGGCAGTGTCTTCCTTTGCACACAGGGCGTGGGCAGCCTTGGCAAACTTCGAGTCGCTGATCGCATTGCCGTGGCTTTCCTTCACACGTGCCATCTTGTCATAGCTCAATGCGTAGAGTTCGTCATCGGTAATGGGTGTTACCTTCGTCTGGAACTTGTCCAGCTTGATGGCGATGTCCTTGTCTTCCAAAGCCTGAAGGGGAATAGGATAGGTCGTGTTGTTGATCAATACATCGGGATCAACACCGACCTCTACAAGGTGGATGACATCGTTGTTCACGATACTCGAACTGTCCGGAATGCCGTCAAGGAAAGTCGCCTCCAGACCACGGCGCAGGTATTTCACCAGCTCACCAGTCCATATCTCGGTATAGACTCCCGCACGGAGACTGCCGGCGGGAGCCGCCTGTCCGATGACGGCAGCAAGCACGTTCATGCCGACGGCACCCGTCATAGGAGACAGACCGGCAGCGACGGCAAGGGTGCCGCCTACCAGGCAGTTCATGAGAACCGCCATAAACATTGCAATCATTCTTGTCATTGCTTTCTGATTTTTGTTGTTATACATGTTAAATCTCGCATTCAATGCCGTATTCAGCCTTGTACAGCTTCTTGTACTGTGCGGGGCTCTCTTCACGGAGCTTCTCCAACTCCTCTGTAGGAACCTCGCTCAGCTTTTTGTATTCGGCATTTCCTCCAGACGGGGCTCCGCCCTGATTGCCTACGATGGAACTCAGCTTGACCTGTGGTGACATGGCATCAAAGGTTGCCTTCAGGTCTTCGGCACCGAGCTTCTTTCCCAGTTCCAGGAACTGCTGCTTCTTGTCCTCGCCAATTTTCTTCTCGGCCACGGCGGCGTTCACGAGGGTTTTCAATACGTGCGGCACGCAGCGTGTCGCATTCCGTGCGGAGACTGTCTGCCTCCGTACCTTTGGCCTTCAGCTTCGCCAGTTCTGCGCTGATGGCAGCTTCATCGGCATCTTTGGGAAGACCTAACTCAAGGGCTAATTTCTCTTGGTCCATTTCTTTTGATTTTTGATTGTTGTTACTATGCAGCAGCGGCAGTACTGTGCCGCCATCCTTGCCTAACTCTATGCGCTGCCCGTCTTTCTGCAGCACGATGGCATCGTCATTCGCTCCGATGTCCACCAGCGATACTTCGAAGAGCTTGCTCTTGGTAATCGTCGGGCTGCTTTGCCCCTGTACCAGGTGTTCTTGGGACTCACTCAACTCCAAGATGTCAATGCCCACGCTCACCATTTTCAACGAGCCGAACTCCCACTGCTTCTTGCAACGTCGGCTCAGCTCGGTCGCCTCGTCGAACACCAGTTCGCCGGTAACTTCCTCTCCTTCGACCTTCAGGTCTTTCACCAGACCGATAACCTGACCGCGCTCGTGCATGTACAGCAATACGGGGTTGCGGTTGTACTGTTCGATATTCATACCGGCTGTCAGGACACGCGTACCATAGCTGTTCAGGCTCTCGTTGCTGATTCTTACTCGTTTTGTCTTACTCATATCATCGCTTTTTGATGCAAAGTTGCGGTATTTAAGACAGCCTTCAAAGAAAGTGTGAAACGGTTGCACACATCTGTGAAAGCATTGCACACTTCTTTTCCTGCCTGCCTGAAAAAGGGCATCTTTGCAGTAGTTTTTAATACAATCCATAAAAACGTTTTTATGACAAAGGCAGAAATTGAAAAGAAAAAGACCATCGGGAGGTCGTTGTACCTCTCCGGAATGGAGCAGACGGAGATAGCCGACCAGCTGGGTGTGTCGCGCGTTACCGTTTCCAAATGGTGCACCTCTGAAGGATGGAAGGAGGCGCGCGCCGCAAAGAACATATCACGCCCGGAACTGGTGAACAAGCTCCTGCTTACCATCGACGGTTTGATAGAGAGTGTGAACAAGTCAAAGGACCCGACGCTCATCGGCTCGCTGGCCGACAAGCTCTCAAAACTCTCGGCAACGATAGAGAAGCTCGACAAGAAGGCAAACGTCATCGATGCCATAGAGGTGTTCATGGCTTTTAACCGCTGGATTCAGGACCAGGCGTCATACGACCCGGAGATTACGCCGGAGCTTATCAAGGCCATCAACAAGTACCAGAACAAGTTCCTCATGGAGCGCATGCAAAACCCGTCTACATTATAGTATCACGCTATGGCAACAATATCGGAGCTCAAGAAGATACAGCAGGAGTGGCAGGAACACTGCCGGCAGATACAGAGCATTACGGACACGAAAAGCCTTGTCCGCGAGAGTTCCGTGCAGAAAGAGCAGCGCATTCGCAGGCTGCAGAAGGACTATGCCGCATTCTGCGAATACTATTTCCCTCATTTCCTGCAGCTGCGCGACAATGTTACGGGTGAGGTTATCCGTACCATCCACAATGCGCCGTTCCACAACGCCGCAGCTAATAAGGTAAAGAACACTCCGAACCTGAAAGCTGTCTTCAAGTGGCCTCGCGGGCATGCCAAGTCTACGCACATGGACATCTTCACTCCGCTGTGGCTCATGTTCCAGCCCAAGAGGCTCATCAACTTCATGGTGCTCGTCGGCAAGTCAGAGGATAGCGCAAACCGGCTCCTCGGTGACATTCAGGCAGAGCTCCAGTATAACAAACGAATCATCGCCGACTTCGGAAAACAGATGTCTATGGGCAACTGGACGGAGGGGGGAATTCACCACCAAGGAGGGGGGGTATATTTCCTTGCGTGTGGTCGTGGACAGTCGCCGCGGGGGCTCCGCAAGCGTGAGGCACGACCGGACTATATCGTCATTGACGACCTTGATGACGATGAGCTCTGCCGTAATGAACGCCGTGTGCGCGAACTCACCGATTGGGTGAAGGAAGCCCTTTTCGGTGCCCTCGATGTGGGGCGTGGACGCTTCATTATGGTCGGTAACCTTATCTCGAAGACCTCAGTCTTGGCCAACATCTGCAAGACAAAGGGCGTGCATGTCTCAACCATATATGCCGTGGACAGCGAGGGCAATCCCGTATGGCGTGAGAAATGGACAAAGGAGGAAGCCCGCGTATATGCCGACTTTGTAGGCTATCGTGCCTGGAACAAGGAGATGATGCACAATCCCATCGTCGAGGGAACTGTCTTCCGGCAGGAATGGATACGTTGGGCAAAACGACCGGCATGGAAAGACTTCTCCGAATTTGTCCTCTATATCGACCCGTCGTGGAAAAGCAAGAAGACCAACGACACCAAGGCCGCCAAGCTCTGGGGTAAACACAAAACCTATCTTTGGCACCTGCGCGCTTTCGTGCGCAAGGCCTCTGTTGACGAACTCGTCCGCTGGTGCTACGGCCTCTACGAATGGAGCAGGGAAATCGGCATTGCCATACGCTTTGCCATCGAAGCAAGCTTTATGCAGGATATTCTCCTCGATGAGTTCACCACGGAGGGAGAGATCCGAGGCTACCAGCTGCCCATTACCGGCGATACACGCAAAAAGCCGGACAAGTTCCAGCGCGTCGAGGCCATCAGTCCGCTCTGGGAACGGGGCTTTGTCTACTACGACATCTCGCAGAAGGAAGACCCGGACATGCAGGCCGGGGTCGAACAGACGCTCGCCTTCGAGAAAGGCATGGCCGGCAACGACGATGCGCCCGACGCAGACGAGGGGCCATCTATATCCTTCAGAAGAATACAAGGCAACAGATTTATTCACCGAGGTTCGGCAAACGCCCGACCTCCAAAAACCAATGGTAAATAACATGATACGGCTTATAAAAGACATTATCTTCGGCTTCCGCTTCAAGAGTGCCGTCAGGAGGGCGGACCGCTTTCACCATATCACGCACCGCAAGTACATGGTGCTTGTCATCAACAAGAAGCTCGAGGTTCTCTCCAAACAGGAGGTGAGAAAGTTTGTGGCTGGCGGCATTTTCCAAAAGGGAACAACCGCCAGGGGATATTGAGAGTAAGGCATTATATATAACGATGTAGGCTTATGTTTATCACGGATGAAGACTATAGGGTGGTCATTGGCGAGCAGGCACTTAAAGTGGTGTCTCAGGTCAGCGGGGAGAACCGGGCCAACGCCGAAACGGAGGCCGTCGAGGAGATAGCCGGCTATCTCCGCCCGAAGTATGATACGGCGGCTGTGTTCAGCGCATCAGGAAGCGACCGCAACAGGCTCGTGGTGATGTACGTCTGCGACATCGCCATCTACCACATGGCTGCGTCCACACCGCAGAAGATGGGAATGGAGATACGCAAGGAACGCTATGAACGGGCCATCAAGTGGCTGGAGGGGGTACAGGCCGGAAAGATTGTGCCGGACCTGCCACTCGCAATCGATGAGAACGGCGACACCATCGGCCTTCCGATGAAGTACGGAAGCCAAAAGAAGCAAAGATATAACTGGTGACTACTATGGCAAGAAACAGGAATACAAACAACAAGATGCTGGTGCGCACGCCTTTCGGCACGCTCCAGCTGGCAAGGAACAACGCAAAGCGGTTCCACAAGACGGTGATGGAACTGCAGCGCACGACCGATTCGCTCACGCGAAAGGACATAGGCGATTGGCGCATAGCGTGGCAGATGGCCATCAATGTCGACAATCCGAACCGCCAGAGACTCTATGACATATATCGTGACGTAGAGGTTGATCTACATCTCTCTGGCTGTATCCAGCAACGAGAGGGCTTCGTGTTGGCTCGCTCTTTTAAGCTCGTTAATGAGAAGGGAGATGAAGATGATCTGGCTGCTGATTATCTCAATGCTGCTTGGTTCAAGCAATTCATGAAGCTCGCACTGGATTCGAACTACTGGGGGCACTCGCTCATAGAACTTGGAGAACTGAAGAGCGATGTTGATAATAGACTTTACTACGATGGGGTCAGGCTCATTCCAAGAAAGCACGTCATACCGGAATACGGCAGGGTGGTAAGACAATTAGGAGAAGACTGGCACTCAGGCATCGACTATCATCAGCCACCTTTTTCTGATTGGCTGATTGAAGTAGGGCAGCCTGACAGTCTCGGACTTTACCTCAAGGCAGCCACACAGACTATACCTAAAAAGAACGCATTAGCATTTTGGGATACCTTCGCTGAGATATTCGGAATGCCCATGCGCATAGCCCGCACAACCACCCGTGACGAAAAAGAATTGTCCAAGATGGAGAAGATGATGGCCGAAATGGGTACAGAGGGCTGGGGTATCTTTCAGCAGGGGACAGACATAGAAGTCGTAGAGTCCACTAAAGGCGATGCCTTCAATGTCTATGACCGCCGCATTGACCGTGCAAACTCCGAACTCTCCAAACTCATCATCGGGCAGACCATGACCATCGAGGACGGCTCCTCGCTCTCCCAGTCGGAAACTCACCTTGAAGTCTTCCAGAACCTCGTGGAGGCGGACTGCGACACGCTGCGCGATATGGTGAACAACCAACTCATTCCGCGTATGATACGGCACGGCTTCCCTTTGCAGGGCATTCACTTCGACTGGGACTACAGCGTGGACTATACGCCGGAGCAACAAGTGGCTTACGAGCAGCTCGTCTTGAACAATTACGAGGTGGATCCATCCTACTTCGAGGAGAAATACAACATGCCCGTAGGCGAGCGCAGGCAGCAGGTTCCCGTTCTTGGCCCCACACCCCCGACGGTGGCGGTGAAGAGCCCAAGGGCGATAAAACACCCAAGCCGGGCAAAAAGAAGCGACAGAAACAAAATAAACGCCCTTTTTTCGACTGAGCCCCTCTGACTACGAGGGGCTGCACGAACGCTATGCCCATCTGCTGGACAAGTCCGCACTGCAAGCCACTTTCAGCCGTGAAGAGGAATTGTCGTGCCAGCAAGAGCAAATCGAGCTTGCTCAAGATTTGCCGAGCGCAGCCGACAATCGGCTAAGCCAGATAAGGAAAGAACTCTCCACGCTCTTTGAGGGAATGATGCGGACACTTTACAAGGTGGAGGGAGCACAGTTCCGCATTGAGATTCTGGAGACGCCTAAAATGCGGGACTTCATTGAGGCGCATGCCGCTGCATTGGACTCTTCCTTTGAGCAAGTGGCGATGTCCGATACGATGCGAAAGCGGCTGCAACGGTCTGACTACATATTCTCCGGCATGAAGACCTTCCACGAACTGAACGAGGCGTTCCCGTCGCTACTCGATGAGAACGGCAATCGAAAGTCATTCGAACAGTTCCTGAATGACGTTCAAAGCATTGACAGTACATACAACCGGAACTATCTCCGTGCGGAGTATAATTTTGTGCAGGCCTCCGCACAGATGGCTGCCAAGTGGGAGGGCTTCATGCAGGACGGCGACCGGTACAACCTCCAGTACCGTACTGCAGGAGACGATAAGGTACGCCCTGAGCATGCCGCTCTTGACCGCGTGACGCTGCCCATCACTGACCCGTTCTGGGAAGAATATTACCCGCCGAACGGCTGGAACTGCCGCTGCACGGTTGTACAGGTGCGCAAGTCGAAATATCCCGTCACGCCCCACGACGAGGCGATGGCGCTCGGAGAAGAGGCGACGGGAAAGGACACAAAGGGGATATTCCGTTTCAACGCCGGACTGGAGCAGAAGTCCGTACCCGACTACAACCCCTACACCATACGCCGCTGCAGGGACTGCGATATTGCCAAAGGTAAACTGAAACTTGCTTTCATTCCTGACAATGAACTCTGCGCTGCCTGCCGGCTTATAAGGGCTCAAAAACACGAGAACATAGGGGCTGCAGAGCGTATCCTGAAATATGATGAGAAGACATGGGAAAGAACCTATGTATCGCCAAAGGACATCGGACTTGTGGCTACGCAGTTGGAACGCATTGCGGAAGCTACGGCCAGCAATGCAGAAAGGAGCAAGTTCAACAAGGAAATGAGAATGTGCAAGGTTCTTGCCGACAACGGGCATGATGTCGAATACCTGCAAGGCGTGAACAGACCCGCCGGACAGACCTACGATATTAGATTCGACAAGGTAAAGGCTGACTTGAAATGCGTAACCGGTGGAGCCGGCAATATCGTGAAGTATGCCAAGAAAGCACTCACAAAGCAAGGAGGCGAGGCGGTTGTCTTCGAGATACCCACACATGATGCGAAATACTATGCCGCTCTGACAGAGGCACGACGAAAGTGTACTGGTAGAATTTTCTTCTATATAGCAGACGAAATGGTATTGAAGGAACTGAAGATATAAAAATAAGGCCGCTGAAAAGCGACCTTGGGGCGGTACACGGTCATTACTTCGACCCTGTCCCTACGTATCTCTACGCACTGCAAATATACAATAAAAATCCGTTACTTCCAACAAAAGCAGCGGATTTTTTGTTTTTAGCCTTGTTTTTTCGTTCAGAGGCTCTTGATGGCCACACACTGGTAGCTTTCTATGTTCTCGACAATTTCCTCGTGGTTGTGGTTTGTCCGGCTTTCCACCAGGTCAAATTCCATGAAAGTCTCGCCTTCCATGCAGGTCAGTGCCTTGTGGATTTCCTCCAGCAGGTCGAATACCTTCAGACTTTCCTCCCGGAACTCGCTGCCGGCACTGACGCTGCCCGTCCAATCAGTCACCACATGCAGGTTCACTATCGGCTCGGCACGGTATTCCACACCGTTCTGAACAGCCTGCCATTGAATGGGGGCGAACTCCACGAACACAGCGGGACGTTCCCACTGCTCCTCCTGCTCGATGAACTCGACGTTGTGGTTCCACAGGTCGATATGCTTGATGACCCCGCCGCTTACTGTCTTCAGCTTATCGCAGAGCATCTTGTACAGTTCCTTTCTCATTTTCTCGTTAATCTCGAATTCAAAGTTGATATACTCGGTGATATTCTCCTCAATGATTTCCCGGACGGCTTTCTCCACTTCCGGACTGGTGCCCAGAAAACGGCGGCGCGGTATCTTGATGGTCGTACCGGCTTTCTTCAGGGCCATGAACTTCCAGAACTCGGCTTCCTCGGAAAGCTGCACCGTGCGCTTGTCATTCCTGCGGCTGCCGTCCTTCTTCCTGCCGAACGAGCCGGTCGCCTCATAGTATTTGTGCCAGAAGTACCGCTTCATCTTCTCCGTCACAACGATTTCGCCGCCCTCGTTGTGAATGGCTGCGTAGGGTTCTTCGGTGAAGAAGGTAATGCTGTTCTCCGTTGTCCGGCTCTGTATGCTCCTGCGGAGCCGTCCTGTATTGACCAGTATATGGCCGCCCGGGCGCATGGGGCTCTTGCGACGCTGCCATGCCTCGCCAAAGAAGGACTGACGCTCGAAGTTCTGGTCGAACTCGTCCGTCATCTCCACGCGGATGTCATTAAGATTCTTCCTAAAAATACGACGGGTCTCTGGTTTCATCTTCTATAAACAGCTCAGGGAACAAAAAGCCCTCTGCTGAAAGCTCCGAGCTGTCCTCGATTCCGGACTGCCCGATGCCTTCAGCAGATTGTAGAAGGTGCGCTCGCTGATGCCGTACTTGGGGTAGACATAACGCTTCCATATCTCGCGGTTCGGAAGACCGGTCTTTACGTAAGTGTCATATATATGGTTGATGTCGGCAACGCGTTTGGCATAACTCTTTCCTTTCCTTTTGTTCACCGCTGTAGGGATTTGTTAGGGTTGTTGACTGTTTCTGTACGGGCGGATGTCGAGGCTCATCTTGCAACTCACCAGCACCCTGCCGCTTCCCTCACACTGGGGACACCGGACGCGTGTCAGTGTCCCGTCTATGCTTGCCTTCTGGAAGCCCGTGCCGTGGCATTGACGGCACAGGGCTACCTTGGGCGATTTCGATACTTCCCTGATCATACGCCGGTCTCCTCCTTCTTGGGTTCTACATAGAATGCCTCGTCCTGCACTACTTGGATACCGCATACGGACATAGCCTCTCGCATCGTAACCGTGCGGGTGTCGCCTGTCGGAGTGTCATAGACGGCAATTTCCTCAAGGTCACGGTCGGCCAGCAGCCTATCTTTTGCAATATCCTCTGTCTGACGGATGTAGTTGAACGGTAGGAACTTCTTCGCCAGCTGCAACGCGCTTGCCCAGGTAAAGCCTTTCAGCGTCTTCAGCTTCGGTGTTCCAGTACGGAAACCGATGGTACCGTGAGCCATGTCGAGGCTCTTCTTCTTGGCAAAGAGCTCGGCTTGGTTCTCCGTGGCAAAAGCCTGCAGGGTATCGAAAGCCTTGTCCCTCTCCCCGGTGAGGATCGCCAGCTTGTCTGCATACTTCTCACGGATCTTGGCACACTGCAGCTCGATGTCCGCATTGATTTTCTGTACCTGTGCATCGCTTTTAGCGTAGGTTGCAAACGCTTCATCGGCGGCTTCTCTGCTCACGCCTGTGATGATTACTTTCTTTTTTCTTGTTGCCATTGTCTTTTTCTTTTTTTATAGGTTGATAAAACTAATCTTCTATGTCGGGCGACCAGTTCAGTTGCTGGCGTTCCTCCTCTATTTCAAAAAGAGCTGCTCAAGGCAGTTGTCATACTCTGTCTCACTCAAACCCTCTGTGAGTTCCTTGATGTGCTCCATCGTACGCTTTACAAATTCTCTTGATGTCATGTTCATTAACTTTCTGCTATATTACCCATCGGGACATAAACAAATGAGGTCGTATTCCTGTGTTCATCTCGTGATGGCTTCGGTTTCAGTCCGCCTTTGCGCATAATGCTGCGCAGCTTCGTCTGCAGGGAGTCCAACTCTTCCAATGTCAGCCGGGCAAATTCCTTTCCGGCAATCCTCGGGTGGCGACAGAAGTCATTGATGCGTTGCCAGTCGGTCGTATCAATGCCGGCTTGTTGCATCAGCTTCAGGCATACGCTGCGCGCCTTCTTCACTTGCACTTTTCCAGCCCGTCAACTCCTCCATCGATGCGCACAGCTCGTCATACTCCTCTGAGGTCATCTCGCGCAGGCTGGTTGTCCGCCCACAGGTGGTACAATACACCAGCGTCTCCTTGTCCGCACCAGGCAGTTTCTTCAGCAAACCATAGAAACGCGCGTAGTTCCGTTCCGCTCCCATAACTTTTCCTCCTTCCAGTCTTTGTAATTCTGCCGAGCGTGGGCCACTGCTTCGGGCAAAGTTCCCTTGATGTCGTCAACACCAAATAGGGGTACACCATTCACGCAGGCAAACAGTTCGCCATTGAATTCCATTACCTGCACAGCCTTGCGTGCCTCTGCATCAAGCTCAGCCTGACGCGCCGCCTCGATACGGTCCGCACGCTGCTCGTGCCACATTTGGATACGCTTCTTGATTTCATCTAAAAAATTTTTCATTGCATTTATATCTTTAAGTTATACGTTGTCCGAGGCCTTCCACTCTATCGTGACCACGGCATCCACGGTCTTCCTGCCCAGACAGATCGGGCACGGGACCTTTTCGCTCTCTCCGCAAGTGTCAGATCCCCAGAAGTAGCCGTTGCCGTGGCAGTATCCGCAGGCGTGCCCCCTGCTCACCAGGCGTTCGGAGGCTGATTTGATCCTCGGCGGAACGAGTTCTACCATTCTGTTGATTTTTGCTCATTGTCTTTCTTGTTTTGACAGTCTTATTCTTTCGGGCAGTACCACGGTATAGTTGCAATACCGGCAGACCGTCCTTCCGTTCTCACGGGATAGGGGTTGTTGCCCATCCCCTCTATCTCTTTGCCGCAGATGCAGCATTTTTCTTTCTCCTCCATATCACAGATTGTTACTTGTTTTCAATATACCTTCTTTCCAGACTACATAATGGTTGCCGGCTTCGCCGATGCTTCGTCCCAGGCAGTAGGCCTTGTAGCCCATCACACGTATCTTCATGTCGCAGATATATTTCAGTCGGCGTGCAGGTTTGCCGGTTGGTTCGCTTTTGTCTTCCTGACTGATGAAGATGAAGCACTTGCGATTGAATCGTTTCATTAAGGCTACAGCCGACGGGTAAGTCCATTTGTAATCGTCGCAGGCCACTTGGAAAGAATCGATGATGATGAACTTTGGCGACTTGGGCTTGGCAAGGCGCGTGGCAAGCTCGTCTATCGATTCGTCGATCACTACTCGGAAACGTCCCTGCACTTCGTTCATCTTCAGATAACTCATTCGGCGTTGGAAACTCTGGTTCACTCGCTCCTCGTAACTCACATAGAGCACCGGGCCGTACTTACAGAGCTCTTTTCCTAATTGCATCACAAACGAACTCTTGCCCTGTGCGCTGGCTCCGCTGATGAACCACGAAGCATTCTCGGCAGGCGAACCGAACGGACCGCTCCATCGATCGCCCCAGGGCAGCGTTACCCACTTCTTTGCTGCAATGTCCTTCGGACTGTATGCGCGCTTTGCCATAACTACTTTTTCAAAACCTCTATTAATCGGCAGCCACACGAGATAACCATGCCACACTTCTGAATACATCTCCAGCCGTATTATCACCTTCTAATTTAGCCTGTTGGCAGGTTTGGATATAAAGGTCTTTTGCAATTTCATACCTGCGTTGTTCCCAATTTATTTCATTTTGTACACGTTTCATTCCGTTTCCTTTCTTTTCTTTTTCGGCTTTCGCCACTTACATTCATCACACTGGAAATGTCCAATGCCGTCACAATTACCAAGGCAACGGCCTTTCTTATAATCTCTGCAATCAACCATAATCTACACTGTTACATGCCGATCGCTGCCTTCTTTCAGCTTCTCTATCTCCGTATATACTCTTCTCAACCCACCTCCGCTTTTGCGCACAATCTGTCCGATGTCCATTCCCTCTTCGGCGTTCACCGTCGCCACAACGCGCGCCTGCTCCAGCAGGAACTCCCTACGGTCATCTTCTTGGTCAGGCGTTACACGGCTGTACTTACCGCCATAGCGTGAGAATATCTCGGCATAGCCCACCTTCTGATGTTCCACCATCCTGTTTATCTTGGCACGCAGTCCGTCTGCTCCCATCATATACCAGCCACAGCACATTTCCGTTGCGTTCCACAATGCCTTCAGTTCCAAAAATGCCTCGTACTGCAAATCCCCGGCTTCGTCCAACACTACCAACGGCCGCTCCATAGAGCGCAGGTAATACACGAGATCCTCGTAGGTGTCCTGGTACTTGCCGCTGATGCCGACACCAAACTCCTGTGCTATCTTCTTGACCAATGCACGCTTCGTCTTTACTTGTGAGCAGTCCACATACACGGCATTGCGGTGTTCGTGTACATACCAGCGTGCCGTATAGGTCTTGCCGATGTTGGGCAGGTCGCAGAGTATCACACTCAGACTGCGTTCCTGACACGCCTCCATCTGCAGGCTGATATACCTGAAGGTTTCCGTCTGTGCCCCTTTCCATTCTATCGTCTCTCGGAGGTTCACGTCCAGCCTCCGGGCAATGTTCACCCAGTTGGCATCGCTCAGTGCTTTCTCCGTCTGACCTTTTTTCAAGCCGTTATAGACACTTGGAGAGATACCCAGTGCCGATGCGTGCTTCGCATCACTCGGATAGTTCTTGCGGTTGGCTGCTATCGCCTCCAGTATCCGCTGTTTTTGAGTCTCACTAATCATATTCTAATGGCATTTTAACGTTATTCTATATGTCTGCGACCGCTCTGTCCGATGCGCTTGGCAATGGCATTTTTGGCTCATATTTCAGAGGAGCGGGGGATTTCTGTTCCAGTACCTCCTGCTGTGCCTGTTGGCTCGGCTTCAGTATTCCCAGTCTGTCGATGGCGTTGTCCTCAACATATTTGTTGAACTTGGCTATCTTCTTCTGCTGTTCCACGAATGCAGCTTGGTCTTCTTCCGTCTGTTCGACCATAACACGGCTGTAAGTATTCACTTTCTCCACGGTGTCGATGTATTTGCCTTTCTGATAAATAAACACCTCCTGTGGTGCGCCTTCATCATCGGGAAGATAACAGGCTGTTACCTTATAATTGTTCGGTTCCAGCCGTTCCAGTACGCTCGTGCTGCTCAGCCACCAGTCTTCGTGTGCCACCCTTACGGTCGAGTTCCTGCGAATGCTTGTTTCCACCCGCTCGCCGATATGGTAGGCAAGTGTTCTCGCGTCGTATGGCAGCAGGTTCGGGTTGATGTTTGCCTCCAGCACCTGCCAGCGCGTCATACCCGGATACATCTTCTGGTTGGGGTGTAATGTGTTGTTCCATTCCTCGTTGTCCTTGCGGTCATCGGCGACCAACTGCTCCCAAGTGAAATATTCCTTGTCCTCGTACAGTTCATTGGTCTCGTCACTGACTTTCTGATACTCCTGACGCCACTTGCCCTTGCCGTAGAAACGGCCGATGCCTTCGTGGTTCTTGTGTATCACGCTGCGCTTCTTCGCACCGTTAAGAGGCTCAGCATATTTCTCTGTGAGTTCAGAGGAGCGCAGAAGCGTACGAACTGGAACACAGTCTCGGCTTTCAGGAAGCCCTCCTTATACTGGCTCATCAGGTGGTTCTCCACCTCGATACCGGCAGGAATGCCCCAGCCGTTACGCGCTATCAGTCGGAACATATCACGGAAGCAGTCCACTACGAGCCGCTCGTCCTTCTTCCTCGCATAGCTTGCGCCTATCACGCACTGGCTTACCACGTCGTAGGCATAGTATGCGTGCACACGCTGCTTCGTATCTTTCAGCTTGCGTGTGAGGTCCACGTCGTCCATCGTGATCTGGCTCAGTGAGAACTGTCCGCTATGACGGTGCATATAAGGCATTTGTTCGTGCATAAAGGTACTCCAGCTTGATAGCGACTTTTCTATCAGCATTTTTGGTTGCCGGCTCGTTCAGTATATTGTTGATGGTACTCTCGCTCAGGGACTTCGGGTCGCCGTTCTTATCCGTGAAATCATCGGGATTGAACAGTTCTCCGGTTTTCGGGTCGTAAACATCAAGCTCGCCACAGACAAAGCTGATATACATCTCGTGTACGTTACTGTTGTAGGGCTTGTTCGGCAAGACTGCCAAGCCACGGACCAGTTGCTTGGTCTTGTAATCCACCTTCCTTGCGCTCTGGTTTCCAAACTTGCCGCTGATAAGACAGCCGTAGCCGTTGCGCTTGTAGTCGTTTACCTTCTTCCTGAAGCGCAGCGTACTGGCAGGGAGTGTATGTCCCAGTTCCTCGCGCAAGTTTTCGATGGTCTTAGCCATCATATCCCAGTTGTATCTACCACCGAATAGGCGTTGGCTGTCCCGTGCGCGCTCATAGAGTTTGATGCAGCAGTTCAGTACCGAGGCGTTGATGATGTACTCGCGCTTCTTTTTCTCGTCAAGGTCTATACCCGTCTTGCTGCGGTCATGGAAAAAGGCAACGGCAGCTTGGTCCATTTCGTAATTGGAAAGTACCCACGTCTTGATGCGAACCTCGTCGCCACCGGGATACATTTCCTCAACAGCCTCCTTGTATTTTGTCGGCAAACTGTCTATGGCAATCAGAGCACAACAGCCATTCGCACCACCTCCACGACGGACAACGTCTATCTGACCTTTCCAAGCCTTATATTTGTAATTAGGCTCGGTCATAATTCCGCTGTCCACAAGCTCGTGGTAGGATATGCAAAGTTTATTACCGTAATACTCCATACCGTCCTCCTTATCTCAATGCCGATGCCCAGTTATGGATGGAAGGTATTTCGCTGACCATCACGTGATTGTAGCGCTTTACTTCTGTTCCTTTGTGAAACACTACGCAGTTCTCCTCCTTATAGCAGAACTCCAGCAAAACATCGTTGGGCAGATGCCATCGCATATAGCCGTCGGCATCGTACAGGATTTCAGCTTCCTCAGCTTTTACCATTACAATGCCTCCACGTTGCAAAGCGAGCGTGCGTATCTTCTTCATAAGGTCGTTGCCCTCATTTATATCCTCAAAGTGCGTAGCATTGAAAAATTGTGCGCTCAGTGACCTTTAGTGCCTTTGAGATAAATTCGCGGTCTGCTTTCTGAATGTGAATGTACTTTTTTTCATAATCTCACTTATTTATTAGTTATACTTGGGACGGATGCCGGGAGTCGAACCCGGAGGTAGCGATCCTGCTGTCCGAGCCATCCGTCTTGTTATCCTACAATCTATTTACCCTCTTTTTCCAAGAACTTTCTTTTTAATTGTTTCAAATATCATACTGTTCAGCTTTTAGGACGGCTATGTATGTTTCGTCCTTGTAACGCACTTCTTTGTTTGGTTCTGCAGCATTCATATCGCAAATAATTTCGCCTACAGCATCCAAAAGTCTGTCCAAATTGTCATCATCTACTTGATACAAAAAGCGTCTCGTTCATAATCTTTAATTCTTAAAATTCGTTACTCTCGCCCTTTTTTTCGTATCTTTGGGCACGTTTCCAAATGGAATACACTGCAAAGATAGCGATAATTTTCAACACTCCAAATTAAAATGGGGATAATTTTCAATTTATGTGTAAAATTACATCAAGATTCGAGGAAATATCCAAGCAAGAAGGGATTACGATCGGTGCTTTGGAGAAAAAGATAGGGGCAAGTAAAGGCGTTTTGTCACGAGCTATTGCAAAGGGGACGGACATACAAGCTAAATGGATAGAGTCCGTTGTTGAAAATTATCCCCAATATTCTGCCGAATGGCTTCTCACAGGTAAAGGTAGTATGCTTAAAGAGGAGAAAACAGAAGATGTCTCAGCCCCGGTGGTCAGTTATGACCTCAAAATGGGGCAGCCTTATTATGATGTCGACTTCTTCGGGGGGTTCAGTGAAATATACAACTCGCAAGTTTCATTGCCGGATCGCAACATCATTGTGCCAGGTTTCGACCGGGCACATCTATGGTGTAATGTTACAGGACATTCCATGGAGCCACAGATCAGCCACGGCGACATTATAGCTTTGCGGCCATGCACGATCAACGACATTCAATATGGAGAAATATATGCTGTTATCCTTGACACAATCCGCACAATTAAGATCATCCGTCGTGGGTCTTCTAAAAAAGTCCTTCGTTATGTCCCGATAAACCCCAATTTCGATGAGCAGGAGTTCGCCGTCAACCGCATCATCAATATCTTTGAGGTGATCGGCAGTATCAGCAAATTCTTTTGATCATGAAGAAATATTATCTTGTATCCTTTCTTATTCTGACATTAACAGCTTGTCAAAAGACTAAAGAGGAAGTTGCAAATAAATTTATACAAAAGTTCTCTAATGAAGCCTCAGATGAAGGGACGGAGGTGGAAATAGTGAAAACAGACCCTCTCGTACCGGCACAGCTATCATTTGATGAAACTGAGAAGGGAATAAGTATAAAGCAGTCTATTGATAAACTTCAAGAGGAGACCCACGAGCAGTTACAGTTTATCAAGCCATGGGCACAGGTCACAGATGTTAGCAGTGACTTAAAAGAAATCAATCATAAAATAAAGGAGATTCAACGTCTTGAAAATTCATTGACCACTGCTCGTAAACATTTTAAATACGATACAACTATGCTTATGAAGCCAGTTATAATTAAAATCAGAGAGAAAGGGCAAGTTATCACAGACACAGCTTACTTCTTCTTTGATAAGCAAGTAAAAAAAGATGTACGGGTATTAAAGCTAGAGAAAAAGGCGTTTATCAATATATCGAGACACCCATTTTGGTACCAATCAATTAATTGATAACTCTCTTTATGATCGACCTCAATTGACTCAACACTCTGTAACATTCCAAGCGTATCCCTCCCCTCCCTTGTAGCTCCCTATATTTTGAAATCCCCCTCTTTTATGTCCTTAATCTTTTGCGAAGTACCTGATATTCTGCTATATAATAAGGTGTATTTTTAAAAAGTGGATGGCATTTTTGGGGGCTATCGGTACAAAAAAACGTGCATATCATTAAAAAAGTAGTATCTTACCCTCATTGTATCGCACCCCCTCAAAACCTACTTTACTAACCCCAGTTATCGAAAAAACTAACCCCACTTTTTAACCCCACCCTTAACCCCAGCACCTAAAATCGCCCACAAAAGCACGAAAAAAAGGATGATAAAACCACTCTGATTTTACCACCCTCTCAAACGGCGTTTTTAATGCCGTTCTAAGTCTTTTTCTTTCTTAGTCTTTATACGTTGCCCCAGAACCACCCAAAATGAGCGTAGATTGCTTTATTACAGCCCGTTTCGTGATAATCGTACCATTGCCTGAAAGCCCGGCATGGAGCAAATAATTACGTGTAGCACCTACCTGTTCAGGCGTAAATACTGTATAAACGGCAGAAATACTGCTGAAATACCAGTCTTTCCGTTTCGTTTCCTTTAATCCGTGTATCAAATGTACGTGTATAACCTTTGCCATAATCTATTATTTTATATTGCAAATATACCAAATAATAATTATATGGAATAAAAATAGCACTTTGTTTTTTTATAAAACACCAATAAAAAAAGAGCAGATTTACTGCCCTCTTTATTCTCCTCATTGTTCTATGTAAGCCTTCTGTAAACCAATGTGAGTCTTTCGCCAACTTAATAAGCCTCATCAAGCCTCAAATGTAAACCGAAATTAAAGCAATGCAAACGTTTCGTTTTACAGGCTCACATTCTATCAATACGCATAACTCTTTGAAACATAAAGCAATAAGCCGTTTTTATCTTCAACTCATTTTATACGCTTCGTTCTGTGCCCCATAATACATTGTAAAATAAAGGAGAATGAAAACTATGACCGCAATGAAACAAACATATCAGCACCCTTACATTGAAGTTTCCTCTATAGAGATGGAGTTACTGCTTACAGCCACTTCTAAAAAAGACCAGTACGACATCGGTTCAGGCGATTCCAAGTGGCCGAAGTCAGGTGACGTACACAACGACACCGGCAACGGCCCAGGTGTCTCCGGTGCGAAGGAGCATCAGTCCTACGACTTCTGGGAAGACTAAGGGGGGAGAAGACACCTCAGCCCAGCCTTATCCCGGCCCCTCTCCGAACCAACGGTTACTGGCAGAAGGAAAAAAATAGGGAGAGAGGCAGAAAGCAAATACCTTTCCGGAGTTTTACAGATTGAAAACATCCCAATAAGAAAAGCCCATTTCATAACTCCTTTCGGAGTAGGGAAATGGGCTTTTCTTTGCTTTTTAGAAAATCTCAATTTACAAATTGCGGGCTGTCAGGCCGTTGATTTGCATTTTGCCCCTCTGGGGGATGAGGGGCTGGACCGGGGCTAAAACAGCCGGGCCCTCTACTTTATCGCATTGCCCTTGCTGTCCTTTCTCGACAGCGAGGCGACTTTCACTTCAAAGTCGGCAGTGGTATTGTTGTCGTCTACGAACTTCTTTCCGTCCCATTTCCTCATCAGCGCAAGTCCGGAGAAAATGGGATAATCACTCTGTTTCATGCTGGCGAACGACACGTCCGTGACGGCATTGTATCCACGGTCCAGCTTGCTCGGGCGCATCTGGAACATACGGCGTGGGCAGATGGTGATGCAGTCGATGACGTTCTCAAAGGGAATCTCTATCGCATAGAAATCGCCGAAAGCACTGCTCGTGACGGTAATGTAGTGCAGATAGCCTTTTCCGTCTTTGGTGTCGGCATAGTTCTTCCGGAAGTCCTCGGGTGTCCAGGGCAGTTTTATCAAGGCGATGCCGTTGCTCTCCGATATGTTGGAGAACTCGTAGGAAGGACCTATGTTGCCCTTGCTGTCTGTCGATGTGAGAATGGCGTTCAGGTCCGGCACATCCGGATTGTTCTTGTGTCCGGGGTCGTAGTTGATGTTCGTCCATTCAAAGTCGGCCTTGCTCAGGTCCAGGAAAGCCCCCAGTCCGCCATACATCTTCAGGTCTTCCCCCTCCAGTTCCGACTCGAAGCGCGCCTTGTGGTCGATGGCATACTTCGCCACGATGATGGTCTGCCCCGGCTTTACGGGATAGTCATTGCCCTTTCCGGGGAAATAGGAGATGCCCGCCGCTCCGTAATAGCGGTTGACGAAGTCGTCCTTCGGGGCGAACTGTATCGCCTTGCTCGGGTCGATGGCATTGTCGCACAGAGCCAGTCCGTCCAGGTATTTCACCTCGCCGGTAGGATTGTAAATGGCGATGTACTGGTCGTCGTTGTACATCTGGTTCATGTTCTTCATGCCCCATGCCTTTACGTCACGGTACCAGTAATGGCCTACGTAAAACACTTCCTTGATGATAAGGTGGTCCAGCTTCGTTTTTGAGGTGGACTGCTTCACGGGCATTTCGTTGCGCGTACAGCTGTCCAGGCCGAATAATATCAGGCCGAGGAGCAGGTATGCGGTCACTCTCTTTTGTATCATTTGCTTTGTCATATTCTTTGATGATTATACGTTTTATTTTGTTCCCGACCGTCTGGGAATGCTGTTCCCAGTGCCTGGGAATGCCGTTCCCGATGCCCGGTACAGATGTTCCCGACCGGTCGGGAACCTGCATCCTGTCTACAGGAACCAGTTGCCGAAGCCTGATCCGCCGCCGATTCCGTGCGTCTGGACATTCTGTGCGGCCTCCAATGCGTCGAGCGGCGACAGACCGATTTCGTGTCCTAAGTAGAAGTAGAGCGGGTCGTTGGGGTCGATGGTCGTAGGATCCGTGTCGAAACTGCTGCAGAACACCTTGATGGGGATGTTGAACCGGAACAGCTCCTTCCATTCCGAGTCGGCCCCGTACTCCTTCGGCTCGTCCGGGTTGTAGAATTCCGAACAGATGAACGGACTGCGGAAGACGTAGGTGGAGTGGCGGTTCAGATACTCCTCTTTCGGTATCAGTGCCTTCTTCCCTTTCGGGCATTTCATCACCCGCACGGAGAGATAGAACTTAGGCAGGAGATAGGACGGACGTGTGTAACGGCCCGCCTCGCCCGTAGCAGGATCCGTACGGCGTGTGATTTCCAACGGCCATTCCTGATGGAGGGCATCGTTCTCGTCGGCCTCGATGTCGAAGTTGAAGTGCCCCTTCAGCCCGACACGGTCCTGGTCGTAAGGTGCGACGGCCCAGTCGGCATCCTCGCGTGTCAGCGGCGGGAGCAGCCGCTGGTTGAACAGTTCGCGTGCGCCGTCGGCCATGGCATCCTGGATCCATGTGTCACGATAGGTGTACTCGAAGATCTTGGGAGTCAGGTCGGCCCTTTCCTTCCACGTCTTCGAGTTGGCGAAGTACGGTGACGGAACAGGGGTCGTGTCGACCGTTCCGCCTTTCTTCCAGTCGCCGAACTTGTCCCTGTTCGGTTTCCACGTCCCGCGGCAGTCCATCACCTCGTAGGGATTCCCCTTGTCGTCCACCTCGCTCACGGTGAAGAATATCTGGTATTCATCCGAGTGGTTCAGGATGTCATCGTTCATCAGTCTGCCCTCCTTGTTGAAGAAGTACAGGCAGAGTCCCCATCGTTTCAGCTTGCCGCCGATGATGCGGATGTAGTCAGGTCCCGTCTTCCCGTCGGCCTGTTCCAGATAGGTCACCGTACTCTTCCGCTGCACATCCACCGTCGGCCATTTGCCGGTGTTGTTGTGTACGATGACGAATTCTTCCTGTTTCCAGGGAGCGTTCTGATAGACAAAGTTGCCGTGCATCAGGGCATCGCCGTGCGAATGTCCCTCCTTGAACATCGCCAGGCAGGTTGCCCATCCGTTGAAGGCGCCGTCGGGGTCGGGGTTCGCCATGTCGCCGGACACCTTCACTTTCGACAGGCTGTCCACGTAGCGGTCGGCTCCGCTGCGGGCGACACCCTTTGCGCCCAGCGGGTTCTCATTGTAATCGACGTGTACGTTGCCGAAAACGAAGTCGTCGCACGCCGTGAAGAGCAGGGCGGCAGCCGACAGCAAAAGAATATTCTTGAATAGCTTGTTCATCTTCCCAATCTTTTTTTACATCAATACTACGTTCTGTCTGTACTGTATGAAGAAGTCGCGGGGCTGCGTAAGCATACGCCACAGCTGTGCCTTGTCGGCTGCCGGATAGAACCGCTTTACGTCTTCAAAGCACTTGTCTTCTCCGTCTTTCGTGTTCGCTATCACACGGACAGAGAGCGGATAGTCAATGTCGAAGCTGTCCCATCCCGGCTGCAGCTGGTTGAAGTCCCACAGGAATCCGTGCTCGCTGTTGTTCGTATTGCAGTATTTCGCCGGCTTCTCCGACTCTCCTGCGTGCTGCTGCCCCTTGTTCATGATATGGCAGATGCGCACCTGCAGCTGGAAAGCGATGTCCGACCGGTGGAACTGCATCATGCCCTTGAAGCCGAGACGGTCCATGTCCGAGCCTACGTCGAGGCTGCGTTTCTGGCGAAGGAAGCCTACCGTGTGGCCGTACCGCTGGCGCGGCGCTTCGGTATCGGGGTCGGTGAAGTCGTCGTTGTAGGCCTCGGTGAAGAGCTTGCCCAGTTCCTCTTCCACAGGGTCGGTGTCCCGGTATTCGTAGGTGAAAATCTCCGGGGTGATCTTGTTCAGCTCCATCGGGTCGATTGTCTTGAAGAGGCGGTAGGTCTTTCCGCCGACTGTGTAAGGCTGCAGAGCTTCCGGTTTCCCAGACACCTCAATGGCTTTCCAGGCCAGGTCGGCATCAAACGGTACCTGGTTTTTCCCCAGTACGAAGCCGTCAGGGGCATAGATGTTCGAGGTGGAGAACTTGGTTGCCGGTTCCGGATTGCCGTCTTTCGCACGGAAGGTATAGCGGTCATAATAAGTAGGCTGTGCCGACAGGGAGCGCGGGTAGGCCATCTGCAGGCCGCGCACCTGTTGTCCGTGTCCGGCAGAAGTGCTGTCTGCCACCTCCTTGTTCAGCGATGCGTTGCCGATGCCGAAGAAATGCTGGTGAACCAGGAGTGTCGCATTGTCTTCGTCGGGAATGTTGATGCCCTCCTTGTCCTTTGTGAAAGGATAACCGGAGAACTGGTGGTTGATCAGCATGCCGTTCTGGTCGTAATACTTCAGTTCCAGTCCGTAATAGATGTCGTCTGAGGCAATCACGTCGAAGCAGTCGCGCTCGGTCGTGATGGTCATCTGTCCGTCGTCATCCTTGGCTATGTCAATCTCCTGCATGACAGGGATGGACGTGGCACTGCTGACAAGATGATAGGTGTTGTAGGCCTGTACCGAGTCATTGCCGTCAGGTCCTACGCCGATCATGCCTCCTTTGTAACCCATTCTCAGGATGGCATGCACGGCATAGATCTGTTCGTGTCCCTTCACGTCACGTTCGATGGACGAAGGAGGAGCCTGTACAATCTTCTTGAAGAAGTCGTCTACCTGGTCGTTAGAGCAGCCTGCGAAGAGCAGTCCTGCAGCCATGACGGCCGACAGAAGCCGTATGTTTTTATGCTGTTTCATATTTTTTCTGTTATTTAGAACTTAAACAATGTTCGTAAGGAGAAGTTCGCCCCACGTTCGTGGGCGTAGTACCTGAAGCGGTCGGTGTACTCCTTGTAGAGTGCGTTGAGGATGTTCTCTCCGACGACCATGAACTTCAGCTCCCGCTTCTGCGGCAGTCCGATGCGGAACTCCGCCGTGCCGTTCAGCAGGAAGTAAGCCGGCGGCGAGTCGGGGACAAGATCTTTGTCCGGGTCGAAGCGTGTCTGTTTCGTGACGTAGATGCCCGACAGCGACAGCGACGAACGGTACTTGTGGTCCTTCGTCAGCGGCAGGTCGTAGGTGGCGGAGAGCCCGTAACGGTCGGAGGGCATGAAAGGTAGCCAGTCGTTGTGGGTGATGTTGCGTGCGAACATCCATTCGCCCTTGCCCACGAAGGTGAGTCCCTGGACGGGCTTTACCGTCGCCTCGATGTCACCGCCATAGAGTTTCACATCGTCCTGGTCGTAGATGAACTTCGGATATTTTCCGCTGGGGTGGTTGTGGAAGCGGTCCTTGCCGGTCCCGATGTGGTCGTAAATGTAGCTGTTGATGCGCTGGAAGAAGAAGCTCGGTTCTATGGAGAACCATGTGTTGCGGTATTTCGTACCCAGCACGAGCTTGTAGCCGCGTTCACTGGCAAGGTTCTTGTTGCCTACCACCCAGTAGGAACCGTCCTGCAGGCCGATGGCGTAAAGTTCGTTGATGTCGGGCGGCCGCCATGACCAGCCGATATTGGCACGTGCGTCCCACTTGTCGCTGAACTGGTAATGCGTGGCGAAACTCATCGTGAAGTTGCTGTAGAGCTTGAAGTCATCATAGTAAGTGTAGTTGCTCAGGCTGCTGTAGCCGTTCACGGACAGTACCCGGAAGTCGTAGCGCATACCCAGCGCACACTGCAGCCTGCCGAATTCCGCCTTGTGCAGGAAGTATCCGCCCATGGAAAGGGCAGCGAAGTTGGGCACGAAAGCCGGCTGCTTGGTGCCGGGATAGTTGAAGTTGGTCTGGTAGGTGTTGGAGAGCCCGGCATCCGTCGTCATCTTCCACAGTTTCCACTTCGCGTGCCAGAGCACATCGAACTTGTAGGTCTTCAGCATCAGGTCCTGCACCGGAATCCAGCTCCACTGCGCCTTCTTCCTGTTCTCGAACTCCTGGCGCAGGTTCTCCTGGAACGACAGCGTGAAGTCGAGCTGATGGTTCTGGCTGATGTTCCATTTCAGCTCCCCTTTCAACGTCACGTGCTGCGACTGCTGGAAAGGAGGTTTGATCTCGTAGGAGAAGGGCTTGACCGTCTCCGGGTCAGGCCGGCCGTATTCAAAGCGTTTGATCAGCTGTGACAGTCGGAAATCTTACTGGCATAATAGATGCCGCTGCGCTGGTAATAGATACTCGTGAAGAGGGTCGCCGTCAGTTTCCTGCCCTGCCAGCCGGCAAGAGCCGACAGGCTGACGGTGTTGTAGCCGGTGTTGTTCAGCACGTAGTCAGCCGTATGGTAGTCGCCGCCCTTGGTGTACATTCCGTGCAGTCGCAGACCGAACTTCCTGTAGCCGGTCTCTACGCTGCCCGACCCGCTGAAGCCGCGCGCATTGGTGTCGTAGCCCATGTTGACGTTTCCGCTGACCTTTACCTTCTTGTTGTCGTAAGGCAATGGGGCATCGTTCAGCAGAACGACACCGCCCATGGCGCCGAAACCGTAACGGATGCACTCTGCTCCCTTCACCACTTCCACCATGCTCGACCCCGTATAGTCGAGCTCGGGCGCATGATCGGCGCCCCAGCTCTGGCTCTCCAGACGCACACCATTGTTCATCAAGAGAATACGGCTGCTGTGCATTCCCTGTATAACCGGCTTTGCAATTGTGTTTCCCGTACTGATGGAACTCACGCCGGGGACGGTCTCAAGCAGTTTCGCCAGGGAGGTAGCCCCACCTTTCTCCAGTGCTTCCTGACTGATGGCCGACGACTGCTGCAACACGCTTGTATGGCGTTTCTGTGCTGTGACGGTCACGTTGTCCAGCAGCTTGGAGTCGTCTTTCAGTTGCAATGTCACGGTGCGGTCGGCTGGTATGACAACGACTTTCGTCATCGTCTTGTAACCGATATAGGAGACCGTGACTTTTACCCGCTCTGTGGTACGCCGGAAATTGACGACGCAGCGGCCGTCGATGTCGGTGACAGAAGGATTCGCAACACCCTCACAATGTACGACGGCACCGATGAGTGGATCCTGTGACTGTTCGGCGACGACCCGGAAGGTAACGGATGATTTGGCATCCTTGTCCTCTCCGCCGGCAAGTTCCTTCCCATGTGCCGACAGCGATGGGGCAAAGGGTGGCGAGAAGAGGAACAGGGAACAGAAGAGGAGGGCGGAGAAGACGTGTCTGCCACGCCGCCTTTCATAGTTCAAATTCGATTTGTTCATATACTCAGATGATACTTTTATTTATGTACTCAGATTACATCTTTCACGTATTCAGATAGCTTCTTCTACGTACTCAGATTACATCTGTTTCTCAGATTATATTTTTGTTCATGTGCTCAGATTGCATCTTCTGTCTGCTTATTCAGCTTGCATTTCTTTGCTTTCGGACAAGCCCGCTTCCTCTCCTGTTGTTGCAGGAGAGGGAGACAGGTCCGTATGTTTTACTCAGGTTCAAGACTAAGTCCACAAGGGTTGTAGATGGAGTCTGTCTTGTCTTTTCAATCTTTTACGATTTCACGGCTGCAAAGTTAAAAGAATAAATCGTATTGTACAATACTTACTTTTAGTGAAATTGAGTTTTCTCTGGTGAGTCTTGGCAATTCACCTGCCCTGGGGAACTCCTCCGTCCTTCCCCAAGAGGAAGGGAAGAGGCGGTGTGTGGACAACCTGCCCCGCCCCCGGCAGTAATCATTGTGTGGTATTCGCCATGTGTCAGATACGGGTACGGTTCTACGTACTGCATCTGCTTCTTGTAAATACCGATTATAAGGTTCTTTCCGTTGCGTACATCTCTCTGCCCGGTCCATCGTATAATTTTCTACGGAAAACATTTGCATATCTTGTTTTTTTTTTTACGAATATTGCAGACGAATATTGTTGACTGTTGAAAGTCTTAAAAACTAAAAACAAATCTATGAAGAGAATCCTGCTGAGCCTGCTGCTTGCAACTGTCAGCTTCACCGCCTATGCACAGCATTTCATCACTGACATTGCCTTCAGGCAGAAAGTTGAAAATGCGTTCCATGCCAAGATGAAACTGATCGGCATGAAGTTCTATGACACGCACGGTCTACGTGTCTCTCCCGAAGAGGAAGAGGCACTGCATTTCCTGTATGCCTATATGCCCATAGCCGATGCCACGGACTATCCTACGGCTTATCACCTGAACAATGTGCGTACAGCCCTGCGTACAAGGACGACGATGGCTTGGGGCAAGATCGTACCCGAACTGCTCTTCAGGCACTTTGTCTTGCCCATGCGTGTGAACAACGAACCGCTTGACAGCTCGCGGGCCGTCTTCTATCGTGAACTGAGCGGACGGGTGAAAGGCCTGTCCATGAAGGATGCCATACTCGAAGTGAACCACTGGTGCCACGAACGTGTCACCTATGAGCCTTCCGATGCACGCACATCCTCGCCCCTGCAGTCTATACGGACCGGCCGAGGACGCTGCGGAGAGGAGAGCACGTTCACCGTGGCCGCCCTCCGTTCCATCGGCATTCCTGCCCGGCAGGTCTATACCCCCCGTTGGGCACATACCGATGACAACCATGCCTGGGTGGAAGCCTGGGCAGACGGGAGATGGTACTTCATCGGTGCCTGCGAACCCGAGGCGGTCCTCAATCTTGCCTGGTTCAACGAGCCGGCCTCCCGTGCTATGCTCATGCACACCCGTGCGTTCGGCGACTATGAAGGCCCGGAAGAGGTGATGCTGCGCACCAGCAACTTCACGGAAATCAACCTTATCGACAACTACGGCAGTACGGCAAGGATTGATTTCAAGATTGTGGACAGGGAAGGAAAGCCTGTCGATGATGCCCGGGTCGACTTCAAGATCTACAATTACGCCGAGTTCTACACGGCCGCATCGAAATACACGGACAGAAAGGGGGATACTTTCCTCTCCGCCGGCAAGGGCGACATGATAGTCTGGGCATCCAAGGACAATCAGTTCGGATATGCCAAGGCCTCCTTCGGGAAAGACAAGTCCATCACCATCAGGCTTCTCTATAACGAGAAGAACATCCCCAAGGAGACGGATATGGACATCGTCCCGCCTGCCCAAAACGCTACTCTCCCTTCCGTGACCAAGGCACAGCGCGAAGAGAATGCACGCCGGCTGGCTTATGAGGACTCCGTCCGCCATGCTTATATCGCCACGTTCCCGACCGAAGAGACAATGAAGAACTACCGTTACCCAGCTGCTACACCTTATATAATAAAGGCGCGTGGAAACTGGAAGACCATCAAGGCTTTCGTGGAGAAGTATGCCGGCAGACAGGAACGTGCCCTCCGACTGCTCTCCACACTGAGCGACAAGGATCTGCGGGATATGCCGATGGATATTCTGGAGGATAATATGAATGCCCGAAGCAGCCAGCTGTGTCCGCGCGTAGAGAGTGAGATGATTCTTGCCCCCTACAAGAGGTTCTTTGAGAAGGTCTTTGCCAAAGATTCGGCACGCTTCAGAAAGAACCCTGCCCTGCTGGTGGAATGGATCAGGAAGAACATCCGCATGAATCCCGACGGGCAGGCAATGCGGATTCCGCAGACACCGATAAGCGTATGGAAAAGCCGTATCACCGACTGGCGCAGCCGTGACATCTTCTTCGTGGACGTGGCACGCAGTCTGGACATAGAGGCACGCATGGATGCCGTGACAGCGAAGATACAGTACCGTCAGGGAGGGAAATGGGTAGACGTGGACTTTGAGTCTGAGGCGCAGCAGACAGCCAAGACAGGCAGGCTGGTACTCAACTTCAGGCCTGACGGCTTCCTCGATGATCCGAAGTATTACAGCCACTTCACCATCAGCAAGATCGTCAACGGGCGCACCTGGCTGATGACCTTCGACGAAGGACAGCTGGATATGGGAGGCGGCGCGACATGGTCGAATACTTTCAGGAACGGATCAACGCTTGATGAAGGAACTTACCTCCTCGTCACCGGACAGCGCATGGCAGACGGAAGCGTCCTTGCACACAGCCGTTTCTTCCGCATCGAACCGGGAAAGACGACGACACTGCCGCTCGACATCCGGCAGGGAGAGCGAAGGGTGAAAGTCATCGGCAGTTTCAACAGCGAGGACCTGTTTGAGAAAGACGGCGGAAACGTGTCGATACTGAGCCAGACCGGACGCGGCTACTATGTCCTGGGCATCCTGGGCGTGGGACAGGAACCGACCAACCATGCCCTGCACGACATCGAGAAGATGAAGGACAAGCTGGACAAGTGGGGCCGCCCGTTCGTGCTGCTCTTCAAGGACGAGGCGGAGGCACGGAAGTTCCAAACGCAGAAGGGGGAGTTCCCGAATCTGCCGGGAAAGACCATCTTCGGTATAGACAAGGACGGCAGCATCCAAAAGGAGATTGCCAGGGAGATGAAACTGCACAATGCCGATCAGCTGCCGATATTCATCATCGCCGACACCTTCAACCGGATCGTCTTCCTGTCACAGGGCTATACGATAGGACTGGGTGAACAGCTTGAGAAGACAAGCAGCAAGCTGTGAGATAACCATTTCCCCAAACATCGATGCACATGAAGCGAAGTGATTTTGAGATAGAAGTCTGTGCCAACAGTGTGGAAAGCTGTCTGGCGGCACAGCGGGGTGGGGCAGACCGTGTGGAACTCTGCATGGGCATCCCCGAGGGCGGCACCACCCCCTCGTACGGCGAGATAAAGATGGCAAGAGAAGTGCTGACGAAGACACGGCTGCACGTCATCATCCGGAACCGTGGAGGCGATTTTCTCTATACGGAGCAGGAGCAGCAGCGCATGGCAACGGACATTGACCTTTGCCGTGAGCTGGGCGTGGATGGTGTCGTCTTCGGCTGCCTGACGGCTGAAGGCGACATCGACAGGGCCGCCAATGCGTTCCTGATGGCGCACGCAAAGGGGATGAGCACCACTTTCCACCGTGCTTTCGACCGTTGCCGGAATCCCGGAAAGGCCTTGGAAGAGATTGGTGCGCTGGGGTTCAGCCGAATACTCACTTCCGGACAGCAAGCTACTGCGGAAAAGGGAATTGGACTGCTCCGGCGGCTTAACACGCTGTCCGGAGGGCGTGTGAAGATCATGGCTGGCTGTGGTGTGAACGAACAGAATATCGCACGTATTTACCAGGAAACAGCTGTCCGTGCCTTTCATTTCTCGGCCCGCGAACCTTTTCCAAGCCGGATGATCCATACCAATCCTTCTGTCTATATGGGTGCTAAGGGGGCTGACGAAGATATAGTCATGCTGACAACTGACCGGCGGGTAAGGAATACGGTGGAAGCTTTGATGGAGGAAAACGCTTAGGAAAATGCAGCTGCCCCTTGCAACGGATCGGAAGAAGATATGCCTGTCCGTGTTGCAGGGGGATGATACAGGTATTCTCGGTATATCAGTTCTTTTTCATGTTGTTTTTTTCTGTAAGTTTTTCAGCATACTTTTTCCTTTCTTCTAAAGACGGAAAGAGGACTTCGTTGTACTTCGGATGTCTGCATAAAGCAGCCGGGCTTCGGGATTTTCCATAGCAGAAGAAATGTGTTGATTCAGATTTCGTGTGTCGTCTTTGTATGGATGAGATCTATTCTGAAGTTGATTGATTTTCAGCTGTTTACATACAGGGTGGTAAAAGAGGCCTACTTGCACTGCAAGTAACGCCTGATTGAAGCGCAGGTAAGGCTTGGTTGCGATGCAAGTAAGCCTTGCCTGCAATGGAGGTAAGGGATGGTGAGGTTTCTGCCGGGTGTCGGGACTCCTGCATCCTATGGTCAGTCTGGTTTCCGGAGACCATTTACTCGGACAGAAAAGGTGGGACTTCAGACCTTTGTCTACGTATTTGAAAGGAAACGGTTTGTAAAGACCTTTCGGATTCTTATCCCTCTTTTTTTTATTTCAGCAAGGTCATCTTGTCTGTCAGGGTCTTGTAAATCTCTGGGGAAACCCGCCTGCCACGCAGTGTACGTACACGTGGCATAGTGCGGAAAAAATCATCCTTTGAGCAGTACCAGGCGTAATGGGCTATTCCATGTGTCCGTGCCAGAGAACCTGCCAGCTTTCCGGCAGCTGACGGATTGACGGAAGAGAGATAACAGGCACCTTCTTTCATCTCCAATGCCAGTACCAGATAGTCCTTGTGCTGTTGTTGCTCACGTGCCTGCAGATTGCGTGTGTTGACGGAGACGGTGATGTGTCTTCCAAAACGCCGGTTGACCTTTTCCATCATGCTGCGGAAGATGACACCATGCGGAGAGGTGTCTTTCAGTCCCGTGTAGGCAATGGAATAGTGAATCATCTCATGGATGAGCACATCGTCTGTCTGCTCTTCCGTGAGTTCATAATAAGTTGAGACGGAAATGGTGTAGTCGTAGTATTTTTGTGCGCTCCAGGCTTGTCTTCCGTTTGCATGCCATCTGTCCCAGACGGGTTCTGGCACGCGACCATCTCAGCCGGGGGACAGGAAGCCGTCCGTCGAAGATGAGGGCATTGTATCTGTTGAAGCGTTCAAGCAGGCTTCTTCCCTCCGGTGTTCCGCTTGCATCGGGCCGGGAAGAGGAGTCTTGACGGCATATCTTTGAGAAAGAGGACATTGAGACGGATCTGTTTTTGAAAAGGGTGGTGCTATAGGTGGAACCTGTAGCCCAAGGTTATGGCAAAGGTACTGTTCATCACTTCTTTGTCATTGAGATCGTTCGTGTCGGCAATCTTCGTGACTCCCCACAGATAACGGGCATCCAGCTCTATGTTCTTGTAGCTATAGGAAACTCCTATGGGAATGGCAACGGCATCTTTGTGGAACTCTTTTCTTATGTTCTGGTCATAATCGCCGAACCTGACAGTCCCATTGATTTTCGTTTCCTGTTTCGCTTTCATGTGAGCACTTGCCAGGTGGTCCCATTGTACTCCGAGCCTTAAGGCCAGTCCTTTCCACACATGAGCCTGTACGGTTACAGGTACGCTGATGTAACTGAGATAGATTCTGGGACTGGTGAGATAGAAGTAGCCCGGGCTGGTGTCCCGGTCGAAATCAATGTGTGCATTCTTGCCCGTGACGATACGCAGGGTGCTTCCGGTAGGACCGGTATAAATTGTTTCTTGGTCTGGAGTCTGGGTGAAGGTCGTCAGCATGACTGCGTTTTCCTTGGCTCCCTGCATGCTGTAGAAGAGTCCTGCAGAGAGGGAAAAGGTCCGGCTGAGGCTGTATTCGAGATCTGCGCCGGCGATGAAGCCGGCTTTGGGACCGTACTGGTCGTGGATGGGACAACAGGCGAAGTCGGAGACTGTCATGCCGATACGTGGTGTCAGGGTTAGTCTGCTGTGACTGTTCTGTGCTGCTGCAGTCCAAGGCATGACAAGTGCCGCTGCAAGATAGACGAGCTTCTTCATTGTTTTGGATGTTGGATAATATCAGTGTATGGACTTCTTGAGAATTTATGCAGTCTTTGCTGATGATGCTGCAAAGTTAGAAAATAAAATTGTAAAAGCAAAGGCAGATATGTGTTTTCCATGGGCAAGGACGTGTTATAAACAACAAAGGCAGGCTTCCCAGCCTGCCTTTATGGGGACTTCTGTCCTTGCTTGATAGAATATTTGGTATGTCTTTTGGCTGATGGAGTAGGGGTCAGCCCTGTATAAGTGTCAATGTATAGAGGTACACCACGGCCGCCGGTATCGCCATGAGTGACGAGTCGAAACGGTCGAGCATTCCGCCGTGTCCCGGCAGAATCTTACCGCTGTCCTTGATGCCGAGTGTGCGTTTGAAGAGACTCTCGACGAGGTCGCCCCATGTACCGAAGATTACGACGACCAGCCCCAGGCCTGTCCATGCCGGAATGTCCAGTATATGGGGGGTAGCACCCATATTGGCAAAATAGCCGATGAAGCCTGCCACGACCAGTACGAGGATACCGCCCCCGATGCTCCCTTCCCAGCTTTTTCCCGGACTGATACGCGGGAAGAGCTTGTGTCTGCCGAAGAGCGAACCGCTGACGTAAGCCCCCGTGTCGTTTGTCCATAGGAAGATGAATACACTTAGCGGAAGCAGGAAGTCGAAGGTTGTCTGTCCCGCTTCATTCTGCTGGAAAGCCAGGATATTGATCAGGGAAAAAGGCAGGGCGATATACAGCTGTCCCAGCATGGTGTATGCCCAGCTGTTGACGGGATTCTCATTTTTCAGATACAGTTCTGCAACGAACAGGTACATAATTGTCAGTACATAGGGGATGAAGACGATGAAACCCTCTCCAGGAGCCAGCCGTAACCCTGCCGTCGACAGGAAGAAATAGACACCTGCGATGGTGGAGATGAAACGGTTGACCTTCACGCCTTTGATGTTATTTACCAGCCCTGTGTATTCCCACAAGGCAGCTCCCGTGATGAATGCGAAAAGGACAATCAGACTGTAAGGATGGAGGATGCCCAGGACCATGACGGCGACGAAGATGATTCCTGTAATGGCCCTGACAATCAAGTTTTTCTGTTTATCGCTCATAACTGTATATTAATTTATAGATCACTGGCTTTGTCGCTCCCTTCACGTGCGATACGTGCTTCGTGCTCCGCCTGGGCTTTCTTTACCTCCTCTGGCATGTCCTCAAGCTGGGGCTGCGACTTTTCTTCCTGCTCCAGCAGCTCTTGTGTGCGGCTGACCCAGGGACGTTTGCCGAAGATTTTCTCAACGTCTTCGGCCATGATGACTTCACGGTCTACGAGGAGCTGTGCCAGCTGATTGTGCCCTTCCTTGTGATCGGTCAGAATCTGTTTTGCACGTTCATACTGTCCGTTGATCATCTTCAGGACTTCCTCGTCGATCGTCTTGGCTGTCGTATCGGAGTAAGGTTTCTGGAAGCTGTACTCATCATTGTTGTAATAGCAGATGTTCGGCAGCTTGTCGCCCATGCCCGCATAGGCTATCATGCCATAGGCACTCTTTGTCGCACGCTCGAGGTCGTTCATGGCACCTGTTGAGATATGGCCTGTGAAGAGTTCTTCTGCTGCACGTCCTCCAAGCAGTGAGCACATCTCGTCCAGCATCTGTTCCTTGGTCGTGATGGGTCGTTCCTCCGGCAGATACCATGCCGCACCGAGTGCCTGGCCACGTGGGACGATGCTCACCTTTACCAATGGGTCAGCGTGTTCGCAGAACCAGCTGATGGTGGCGTGACCAGCCTCGTGGATGGCGATGGTACGTTTTTCCTCGGCGGTCATCACCTTCGTCTTCTTCTCCAGACCGCCTACGATACGGTCGACAGCATCGAGGAAGTCCTGTTTTGACACGTCCTTGCTGTTGTGACGTGCTGCGATGAGGGCGGCTTCATTGCAGACATTGGCAATGTCGGCACCCGAGAAGCCGGGAGTCTGGCGTGCAAGAAGGTCGATGTCGAGATTCTTCTCCAGTTTCAGAGGCCGCATATGAACGAGGAAAATCGCCTTGCGTTCTGTGAGGTCGGGCAAGTCCACATGTATCTGCCGGTCGAAACGTCCAGCGCGTAGAAGTGCCTTGTCGAGCATGTCGACACGGTTGGTCGCTGCAAGAACGATGACCCCCGAGTTGGTCCCGAAGCCGTCCATTTCGGTCAGAAGGGCGTTGAGGGTGTTCTCACGCTCGTCGTTTCCGCCCATGGCCGGATTCTTCGAACGGGCGCGGCCGACGGCATCAATCTCGTCGATAAAGATGATACAAGGAGACTTCTCTTTGGCCTGACGGAACACGTCGCGTACGCGGCTTGCGCCGACACCGACGAACATTTCGACGAAATCAGAACCGCTCATGGAGAAGAAGGGTACGCCTGCTTCGCCTGCGACAGCCTTTGCAAGAAGGGTCTTGCCTGTTCCCGGAGGCCCGATGAGCAGTGCTCCCTTGGGGATTTTGCCGCCGAGGTCGGTATATTTCTTCGGGTTCTTCAGGAACTCGACAATCTCCTGTACTTCCTGCTTGGCACCTGTCTGCCCAGCGACATCCTTGAAGGTAATACCCATCTCGTTGGCTTTTTCATAGAGCTTGGCCTTGGATTTGCCCACGCTGAAGACGCCTCCGCCCCTCCGGCCCCCTCCGCCCATGCGGCGCATGAGGAAATACCAGATACCGAAGAAGAGTATCCATGGTGCGATAGAACCGAATATGTCGAGGAGGGTGCTGCCGGATTTGTTCTCGTAACTGTAGCTGGCGATTTTTCTTCTGCTGTACCGCCTGGTCGAGGAAAGTCTCCACCTTGTCGACCGATCCGATCTCGACGGTCACGTAAGGAGCTTTTTCCCACTTCCTGCGTCCCTTGTCTGAAGATGTCGCGGATATGGTCAGGACTGACGTACATACGGAGGGTGTTGTCACTTCTGTTGACAACCACTTTCGTGCCGTACCCTTTGGCAATGTATTGCTTGAAGGTGGTGTAGTCTCTTTCTACGCCGGCACTTGAAGCTATCAGCCCGTTTCCTCCGGCGAAAAACATCACTGTCAGGGCAATGATTACGAATATGTAGAGCCAGTTCATGTTGAACTTGGGCATATTCGGCTTGTTGTTTGGAATTGGTTTGTCCATTTTGATGTCTGGTTTTGTGATATGAAAAGGTCGATTACCAGGTAACTGCGTCAATCCGCATCCGGCAGGCTGGTCAGTTTGGCATCTTCCCAGAGGTGTTCTATGTCGTAGAACGAGCGTGTCTCCGGGAGGAAGATGTGGACGATGACATCCACATAGTCAATTGCCACCCACTGGTTGTTGCCGAGTCCCGCACAGTTGACAGGTTTCTCGCCGATAGTCTCGCGGACATAATCGCTCACTGATTCTGCAATGGCTTCTACCTGTTGTGTGGAGTTACCTTGGCAGATAACGAAATAGCGGCAGATGGTACCGTCGATCCCTCGACAGGTCTGCAATAACTATGCCACGACCTTTTTTATCTTGAATGCCTTTTGTTATCAGTGCTACTAAATTCTTTGTTTCTTCCATTAAGTTACATTATAATCATAAAATTCCAGTTCCTTGCTTTAAGTCGCATGATAATGAATTTCCTTGTTCCTTCCATCAAGTTACATGATAATATAGGAATTGCAAAGGTAACGTAAAACAGATGAAGCACAAAAATAAATTTGTTTTTATTTTGCAGTTCGTTCTGACCGGCTGGGTCGGCAGATGGGCTTTCCCGGGTCTGCGGCATCCATTCAGACTATATTTTTGCAGTTTTTGTGAAAAAAGTCAGTAGAAGTTTTGGCGTTTCAAGAAAAAGCACTAACTTTGCACTCGCAATTCAGAGATGATTTGCAAGTCTATTGGGATATGGTGTAATGGTAACACTACAGATTCTGGTCCTGTCATTCCTGGTTCGAATCCGGGTATCCCAACAAGTGAGGAGAGTTGATTTTTCAACTCTCTTTTTGTTCTATAAATTATTAAATAAAAGTGTGTAATATTGATTAAAGAAATATGAGAAAGACGCTTACAGCCATCTTGGCAGCTTTGGGATTCAGTCTTGGCACAACAGCCCAGAATATCTTTGAGAATGTGGATGTCAATCATTTTGAACAGTTTGTCAGGTCCGATTCTGTCCAGCTGGTGGATGTCCGTACCCCGAAAGAGTATGCAGAAGGCCATATTGTCGGAGCCGTAAATATCAACGTGAAGGATTCTGCCTTTCTGACAGCCGCCTTATCCCGGCTCGACAAGGAACGCCCCTGCGCTGTCTATTGCCGTTCGGGGAAGCGTTCTGCACTTGCCGCCTCGCTTCTTGCCAAGAGAGGCTTTGCTGTCACCAATCTTCTGGGTGGAATCGTTGCCTGGACAGAAGCGAGGAAGGAGATTACAAAAGAATAAGCGAGAGACCATTCAGAGACCTCTGCAAAATCCCATTTTTCTCAAACAGTACAATTGATTATGGTGAACTACATCTCACTATTCGCTATAATGTCTCATATGAGAGCTTTGTAGAGGTCTCTTTCTGTAAGAATCCGTGGGAATCTCTCATAGACAGACAGTTTTCATGCCGTCTTGACTGCATAGACGGACGGAAGTGGCAGTATCAATTGACACTTTTCCCCTTTCACAGATATTATCTTACTACATTACTATAAAAATAAGGGGGATATAGTGAAAGGGAAAGGTTGGGCGTTGTAGTCAGAAAGTAGAAATAGCAATTACTACGAACTGACTACATATTACCATGTCTTTGCGGATTCTTCACGGCAACAACAGAAAACAGCATCGGTATCTCTCCGCCCTTTCCTGCTATTTTGAATGTTCCATTCTTTCCTGCTGTCATATTTCCGAATAGGTTGAAAGGCGAGTAATCATACTCTCCAAAGGACTGTATCTGCAAGTTGTTACTGAGTAGGCCATTCAACACTACAGCCAGCCCATGATTCCATGTAACGGTCTTTTGACAATTATCTTTTTCTGAATCAGTATAGGTGGCTTCTTCCATAATATAAGGTTCTTTGCGTGAATAAGCATATTGGACTTGAGAAAAATCTTCATTGAACATCCATAATATGGGGTGAAATTCCACAATAACGAACTTACCACCGTCTTTCAGCATTTGCGAAATCACATACCCCCATTGGGTTAAGTCGGGCAGCCAATTGACAACGCCGTAAGATGTATATACAATGTCAAACTCTTGCCCCTGCAGCACGGCAGGTGCATCGTAGATGTTGCAGCAGCAGAATTGTGCATTCAGTCCTAATTCCTCGTTCAACGACTTTGCCGTTTGTATGGCCTCTTCCGAGAAATCCACTCCCACGACATTAGCCCCCATCTTTGATAAAGACAGCGTATCCATGCCGAAATGGCATTGAAGATGCAGAATAGACTTTCCCTGGACATCTCCTAATAGCGACAAATCCAAGTTGGGAACAGACTTTACCTCTCTTTTGAACTTGTCCAAGTCGTAAAATGAAGAACGCAAATGAATTTTTGTTCTTGCATTCCACGCTTCTCTGTTTGTATTATAATAATCTTCCGTCGTTTGTCTTCCCTTTAATGTTAGTATGTGTAATGTCCTAAAACGGGCTGTCAGCACCGATTTCTGTTTTATTTAGAGAAACCTCAATAATAACGCCACAGCTTCTCCTGTCCGTTATATGCCCTTTCCTCTGACTGTCCACTGCTATTTCCGACTGGACCGGACAGGCGTGTGAGACCTATTTGTTTTCGGCATCGATGGCTTTGATTTTCTGCTTCACCTCTTCCATGTCATCCTTGAGTCTCTGTATGCGGCGGTTCATCTCGTCGATGAGGCTGTTGCCTTTCTTGGAGCTGATATTGAGGAATCCGAGGTTGTTTTCATAGGTGTTTACCTCCTGCTTCAGCTGCTCGAAGCGGCGCATCAGTCTGCCACGTTCATTGTCGAGAAGCGTCAGCTCCCCGGTCGGCCACCTTTCTGAGGTTGTTGCGGAAGTTGTCCACACGCTTGCGGGCAGCCGTTATGTGGAGGTCTTTGTACAGTCTGTCCAGCACCTCATGGTACTCCTTATAGAGCTTGTCTTTCTCTTTGTAGGGGACATGACCGACTTTGTTGTACTGTTCTGTCAGTTGCTGCACCTTCTCCTGCAGGTCTTCGCCCGCATTTTCAAGCAGCTCTTTCAGTTGCGTAATGATGCCGCGTTTCTTTTCCAGGTTCTCATGTTCCTCGTTGCGTGTACCGGCGTGTACGGCGTTGCGTGCCTCGAAGAAATGGTTGCAGGCAGCCAGAAAGTCGTGCCACAGCTGGTCACCCAGTTTTTTCGGCACCATGCCGATGGTCTTCCATTCTTTCTGCAGGGCGATGAGCTTGTCCGATGTCGCCTTCCAGTCTGTAGAGTCGGTCAGTGCCTGTGCTTTCTCGACAAGTACCTTCTTCTTCTCTGCATTTTCGGCGAACTGAGCCTTGAGCTGCTTGAAGAACTCGCCCTTCCGTCCGAAGAAGTCGTCGCAGGCGGCGCGGAAACGTTCGAATATCTTTACGTTCATCTTCTGCGGGGCGAATCCGATGGTCTTCCATTCCTGCTGGATGGCGATGATTTCCTTGGTACGTTTCTCCCAGTCGGCAGAGGTTTTGTTCTCCTGTCTGGCAATTTCCTCTACCTGTTCGCAGAGTGCGGTTTTCTTCTTCAGATTTTCTTCCTCACGGCTGCGGAGCTCCTCGAAGTGCTGTTGGTGGCGTTTGTTGATGACCGTACTGGCAGCCTTGAATCGTGTCCATATCTGTTCGCGCAGTTCCTTTGCGACGGGGCCGGTCTCCCTGTATTCCTGGTGCAGCTCTTGCAGTTGGTGGAAGGCACTGATGACATCCGGCTCACCGGCCAGTTTCTCCGCAGCTTCACAGAGCCGGGTTTTCTTCTCAAGGTTCTTCCTGAAGTCGTATTCGCGTGCCTCTCGGTTGAGATTCAGCAGGTCGTAGAACTGTTCCACGTAGAGCTGGTAGTTGCGCCACAGTTCGTTGGCTTTTTCTGCAGGCACCGTTTTTATCTCTTTCCATTCCTGCTGCAGTTTCTTCAGCTGGTCGAAGTTCCTGTTGGCTTCCTCTGGAGTGGTCACCATTGCCTTGATCTGTTCAATGATGTCCTCTTTCCGCTTGAGGTTCTTCTGCTTCTCCTCTTCAAGGGCGAGGAATGCTTTCTGGCGTTTCTCTTTGATGATGGTCATCTCAGCCTTGAAGGTCTCTTCGTCCTCGTCGGGCAGCACCTGGTACTTCTCCGGGTCGCCCCCGTTGTCGAGATAAGCCTTCTGCTGCGCCTCCCGTTCGGCAAAGTGCAGCTTGTAGAAGACCGTCTTCAGATGGTCCACTTCGGCCTTCTCCGGTGTTTCGTCACTGTCGGCGATGGTCTTCAGGCGTTCTATGATTTCTTTCTTTGAACTGTATGCCTTCGCTGCGGGATTTTTCCTCCACGTCTCTGGTCTGTGTTTCAGCTGGCTGATCCGGGCTTCCTGCTGCCGTGTCGGCTTGTACGTTCTGTTCTCCGGTATTTTTCTGCTGCGTCACTGACAGCAGCTTCTTCCGGCAGCTTTACTTCTTCTGTACCCTGGTTCAGGGCATTTTCTTGAGAGTCCATCATTTCACTTTTTTTGTTTGTGATTCGGGTTTTTCCACATTTAAGGTTTTCCGACGGTTGCGTCCGTGCGCAGCAATCGTCCACCATAATATATATCAAGTGCAAACTTAGATAAAAAGTTTGAAAAATACCTAATTTTACGTTGATTATTTTCGTTTCTTCATTCTAAAGCAGGCGTTTGCGGCGCAGAAGCCACCACGAGGCGGCTGAAACGACTACCGACAGGAACAGTGCGATGGGGAATCCCCATGAGTTGGTTTCCATGCCGTTGATGAGATTCATTCCGAAAAGGGAGGAGATGAGTGTCGGCAACATCATCACGATGGATACCGACGTGAGCGTACGCATCACGGTGTTCATGTTGTTGTTGATGATGCTTGAGTAGGTGTCCATCGTCGACTCGAGGATGTCAGAATAGATGCTCGTCGTCTCCCGTGCCTGCGACATCTCGATGTTCACGTCTTCAATCAGGTCGGCATCCAGCTCGTCTACCTGCAGCTTGAACTTCAGTTTTGCCAGCAGATTCTCGTTTCCACGGATGGATGTAATGAAATAGGTGAGCGAATCCTGCAGCCGGCTCAGTCCGATCAGGCTCTCGTTGTCCACCCCTTTGTCCAGGTTGCGCTTGGCTTTCTCTATCAGGGTGTTGATCTGTTTCAGCCGTTTCAGGTACCATACGGCAGAAGAAAGAAAGAGGCGGAAGATAAGGTCTACGTAGTCAGTGAATCCCTCGCCCCGTTTCTGCTGGTAGCTGACGAAGTCGAGCATCATGTTCGTCTCGAAGTTGCAGACCGTGATGGTCACGTCTCTCTTATGGATGATGCCCAGCGGTACGGTGGTGTACGGAGTCCGCGACCGTATTTCCTTCACGTAGGGAATACGGAGGATGATCAGCATCCATCCGTCGTCGTATTCATAGCGCGCACGCTCGTCGGTATCGCTGATATCCGAAAGGAAATAATCGGGGATATGGAAAGTGTCTTCAAGTTCCTGCTGGTCCTGCTCTGTCGGGCAGGTCACCTGAATCCAGCAATTCGGCTGCCATTCCTTAATGACATTCAGGTTTCCGTTGATGTTCCAGTATGTCTTCATTTGCTAATCTCCAAAGTGTTAAGGTGGTGTGGGGATTAGCAGCTCTCGGTTGCAATCCTCACGCCTGCAGATTGAATTTTTCCGCGTGATAATCGTCCATTTAATAATGATGTGTTGGTTTTGTGACTGCAAAATTATACAAAAAAAACGGTTTCAGCAAGCAAACGCATAAGTTTTTCATTGCCGTAAGGGGGCTTTCCGGGGCGTATTCGGTGTGTGTTACACCGGATTCACATCACAGGCGGTATTGTTCCCCAACCGGCAGGGACTTCTGTTCCCGACATCTGGGAACAGGAGTACCAGGCACTGGGAAGAGAAGTCCCTGCCGGTTGGGAACTGCGGACTGTATAGTAAGACATTGTCTTTTCCTGGTTCTTTTGATGCTTTCCTGCTTTGTTGTCTGAACCTGTAGACAGTCTTTCTGCAAGTCTGCCGGATGGTCAGATACAAGTAGAATTTCATACCGTCCGGCTAATCTGTGTCCGGTTATAGACCTGCGGCTTCGGCCGCTATGTTTTTATACAGTCGTAGGGAGACTGCCTTTATCTCGGCTCTCGCCGGCTTTCCGGTATCTGTCTGTGGAATGGTAGCGGTGTGGAAGATGTGCCGGGGTTGCCAGTATTTGGGCAGACACTGTCGGCAGAGAGCCTTGACGGCGCAGGTGTCGGTCTGTGTGGTGAGCAGGACGACTGCTTCTCCGAACTGTTCGTCCGGGCAGCTTGTGATGGCGAATCCGCCTGTGAGGCGGGGTCGCAGCCGGTTTTCCACTTCCTCAATCTGAATCTTGATGCCGCCGGAATCAATCACATTGTTTTTCCGTCCGAGTATGCGGAAGCAGGAGGCTGTTGCATTGTCCTGCCGGCCGTAGGACCGAAGCTCGGCTCTGTCGTTGGTTACCAGAGTGCCGGGGCATACTGCCGGAGCATCGATGACAAGGCATCCGTCGCTGTTGAGTTGTGTTTTCACTCCGTCGAAAGGTCGGTACCAGTCGCTGGCATCGGGACCGTTCAGCCGTCTGAGGGCGATGTGTGAGAGCGTCTCTGTCATGCCGTAGGTGCTCCATACGGCGTGGGGAAGTTGTGCAGGGGCTTCCGCCAGCCTCTCGTCTATTGCCCCGCCGCCTATGATCAGATGGCGGATGCAGCGCAGCCGTTCGTGTTCTTCGGGTACTTGCAGGGAATTGTAAACCTGCAGCGGCACCATGGCGGCAAAGGTGATTTCTTCATCGGGGACTGCAAGTTGGGACAGTGATGCGTCGGAAAGCGGATGTCCGGAGGGCGTTACGCTAAGCAGGTGCATCCTGCGTTCGAGGCTTCTTACCACAACCATCTTTCCTGCAATATAGTCGAGCGGCATACAGAGCAGTGCGGTGTCGCCAGGCTGCAGGCCGAGGAAGTCACAGGTTATCCGGGCGGAATTGAGCATACGCTCTTTCTCCACCCAAAGCGGTTTCGGCTTTCCTGTTGATCCGCTGGTGTGGACGAGAAGGTGAGGATTGTCATTCTGCCATTCTGAAAAGAAGTCCTGTAGTGTCATTGTCGTTTGATTTTATCGGGGGTACGTCAGCCTAACAGCCTTTTGCCTGATGGCTTATCCATAACTGGTCGCCCCTTGTTTCCAGGGGCATGGGAATGTTGTCCGCAAAGAGCTGTCCTGTTCCCAGCCCCTGCGGCAGACTGATATGTGGCCCGTAGACATCGGCCGTGAGCTGGGCAATGGCGTTCAGTCCGATGTTGCTTTCCAGTGCGGAGGTGATCCATGAACCGATATTGCGCTCCCGGGCAAGCCTTATCCATTCTCTCGTGCCCGCCATGCCGCCGTGGAGGCTCGGCTTCAGGACGATATACTGTGGACGGATGGTGTCGAGCAGTCTTGTCTTTTCCATGGGATTGTTTACCCCGATGAGTTCCTCGTCGAGGGCTATCGGAAGTGGGCTGCCGGCACACAGGCGTGCCATCTCCGTCCACTGGTGCTGTCGGATGGGCTGTTCGATGGAGTGGATGCCGTATTGTGCCAGTTGTTCCAGCCGTTGCAGTGCTTCCTCCGGGGTGAAGCCGCCGTTGGCATCCACACGCAGTTCCACCTGCTTGCGGGTGAAGGACTGGCGGATGTGGCGGATGAGGTCGAGCTCTTTTTCAAAGTCGATGGCTCCGATTTTCAGTTTCACACAGCGGAATCCCGCCCTGAGTTTTCTCCTCCAGCCGTCGGTACATCTCGTCGAAAGTCCCCATCCAGACCAGTCCGTTGATGGTGATGCCTTCCTCGCCACGCCCGAACGGCGTATTGAAGAAATTGATGCTTCCCTTGGCTTCCAGCTGTGCTTTTGCCGTCTCCAGTCCGAAGAGCATGGAGGGATAGGGACGCATTGCATCGGTGTCGATGCGTCCCGTCCGGCAGAAGCCGTCGCAGAAAGTGCACAGTTTCTGTTCATATTGCCTGTCGGGCATGGCATCGCATGACAGGTCGGGCAGTGTGGCGCATTCTCCTGTGCCTGTCGTTCCGGGCCGTTCGCTGTCGGAGAGGGTGAGATAAAAGCTCTTCCTTGTCGTATAGACACCACGTGATGTTCCTGCCGGATGGAGGAAGTGAAGCGTTCTGGAGGATATTTCTATGTTGTACATTCCTTATGCTTTTAAGACTGCAAAGGTAAGAAATGAAAGGCACAATCATGTCTGTATCCTGTTAAAATAGATGTGGCAGGAGGCTGGGACCTGTTCTCTCCTCAGCTTTGTTTTTCGCTTTCTATCTGTAAAGCTGTCCCTGTTTTGTTCTCTCTGTCTGAATTTTGTTGTAACTTTGCAGGCACAACGCATCTGCGATGAAGATACAGGATATACGGAAACTATACGCTATGCTGCCGCAGGCAGGAGCGATACAGAAGATACAGGAAGACGTGTCGGTGAAGACGGTTTTCCTGCAGGGACTCGTGGCATCGGCTGCCCCGGTGTTCTTTGCATCGATAGCTGAACGGTGGAAGACGACGACCGTCTTCGTGCTGAACGACAATGACGAGGCCGGCTATTTCTACAACGATCTCAAGACGGTCGCCATGCCTCAAGAGGGTGAGGACAGGGTGGCAGATGTGCTGTTCTTCCCCTCGTCCTATCGCCGTGCCGTAAAGTACGGCCAGCGGGATGCCGGTAACGAAATCCTGCGTACGGAGGTGCTGACCCGTCTCTCTGCGCTTGCTTCGGAGAAAGACGGCACACGGCCGCTCTATATCGTGACCGATCCTTCTGCTCTTTCTGAACTCGTCGTCTCGAAAAAGCAGCTGGACGAACGGCGGCTGACGCTGTCGGTCGGACAGCACATCGACTATCATCGAGGTGGAAAAAGACCCTGCGGTCGTTCGGGTTCACCGAGACCGACTACGTCTACGAACCGGGACAGTTTGCCGTGCGTGGCAGCATCGTAGATGTCTATTCCTACTCGAATGAGCTGCCGTTCCGTATCGACTTCTTCGGCGACGACATCGAGACTATCCGCACGTTTGAGGTGGAGACACAGCTTTCGGATGAGAAGCTGAAACGGGTGGAGATCGTTCCGGAACTGATGATACTGTCGGAGAGAAAGTTCCTTTCCTGCATTTCCTGCCGAAAGATGCCGTGCTGGCCTTCAAGGATTTTCTCTATGTGCGTGATGCCATAGACCGGATTTATCAGGAAGGATTCGCCTCTCAAGCAATGACTGAAAAGCTGGAAGGAAAGACAGAGATGGAACAGCAGGAGGTGGAACAGGCTTTCCGCAAGGAGGGGCAGCTCATCCCGGTGTCACGCTGGATGGACGATGCCCTGGACTTCCGTCGTGTGGAGTTCGGTGTCAGCCATTCTGCCTCAGAACAGACAGGGAAGAACGATGGCACCCGGGCGACGGTCAGCTTCAATATCTCCCCGCAGCCGCTTTTCCACAAGAACTTTGAACTCCTGTCCAGGACCCTCCGCGACTATCTTCTCCAAGGTTACAAGCTCTATATCTTTGCTGACAGCGAGAAGCAGACGGCACGTTTGAGAGATATTTTCGATTCCCTGTCCAATGGCAATCTGGGCGCAGACTCCGAGAATCTGTCCATAGCAGACGGAGCTGCTTCCCCTTCCGGTGAGGATGGAAAAAGGGCTTCTATCCCTTTCACTCCGGTCAACCGGACACTGCATGAAGGCTTTGTTGACAGTACGCTGAAAGTCTGCTTCTTCACCGACCATCAGATCTTCGACCGTTTCCATAAGTACAACCTCAAGTCGGACAAGGCCCGGCAGGGCAAGATGGCATTGACAATGAAAGAGCTGCAGGAGATGGAACCTGGCGACTTCCTTGTTCATGTTGACTTCGGTATCGGCAAGTTCGCCGGGCTTGTCCGGGTCCCTGCCGGCGACTCCTATCAGGAGATGATACGCCTCGTCTATCAGCACAACGACATTGTGGACGTGTCTATCCATTCGCTTTACAAAATCAGCAAGTATCGCCGGAGTGATACCGGCGAGCCTCCCCGGCTGTCTGTTCTCGGTTCTGGTGCATGGGACAGACTGAAGGAAAAGGCAAAGAAGCGCATCAAGGACATTGCACGCGACCTCATCAAGCTCTATGCCAAGCGGCGGCGGGAGAAAGGATTCGCCTTTTCGCCCGACTCATTCATGCAGCACGAACTGGAGGCTTCGTTCCTCTACGAGGATACCCCCGACCAGTTGAAAGCCACTCAGGAGTTGAAGCAGGATATGGAAAGCGCACGCCCGATGGACCGGCTGGTCTGTGGTGACGTGGGCTTCGGCAAGACGGAGGTCGCCATCCGTGCCGCCTTCAAGGCTGCTGCAGACAACAAGCAGGTGGCTGTACTGGTACCGACGACTGTGCTGGCCTTCCAGCATTACCAGACGTTCAAGAAGCGATTGAAGGATATGCCTGTGCGTGTCGACTATCTGTCGCGTGCCCGCAGTGCCAGGCAGACCAGGCAGGTGCTGGCCGACCTGGCGGAGGGGAAGATAAACATTCTTGTCGGTACGCACAAGCTGATAGGCAAGTCAGTGAAGTGGAACGACCTCGGACTGCTCATCATCGATGAAGAACAGAAATTCGGCGTATCGACAAAGGAGAAACTCCGGCAGCTGAAGACGAACGTTGACACGCTCACCATGTCAGCTACCCCGATTCCACGGACGCTCCAGTTCTCGCTGATGGGCGCACGCGACATGAGCATCATGCGTACACCGCCTCCCAACCGTTATCCTATCCAGACCGAGATTGCCACCTTCTCGCATGAAGTGATTGCCGATGCCATCAACTTCGAAATGAGTCGCAACGGGCAGGTCTACTTTGTCAACGACCGTATCAGCAACCTGCAGGAAATCGCAAACCTTATCAGGAAGTATGTTCCCGACTGCCGTGTCGCCATCGGACATGGACAGATGAAACCCGAGGAACTGGAGAAAATCGTGATGGGATTCACGAACTATGATTACGATGTACTGCTTTCGACGACGATAGTCGAGAACGGAATAGACATCTCCAACGCCAATACCATCATCATCAACGATGCCCACCGTTTCGGACTCTCCGACCTGCATCAGATGCGCGGACGTGTGGGACGTTCCAACAAGAAGGCCTTCTGCTATCTCCTTGCGCCGCCCCTGGCTGCACTGAACACCGAGGCACGCCGCCGGCTGGAAGCACTGGAGACCTTTTCCGACCTTGGCAGTGGCTTCAATCTCGCCATGCAGGACCTTGACATCCGTGGTGCAGGCAACCTCTTAGGTTCTGAGCAGAGCGGCTTTATGGAGGACTTGGGCTATGAGACCTATCAGAAAATCCTCAACCAGGCGGTGATGGAACTGAAGAACGATGAGTTTCAGGATCTTTATGCAGAAGAAATGAGCGAGGGAAAACAGATAACGGGCGATGACTTCATCGACGACTGTGCCGTAGAGAGCGACCTTGAAATGTACTTCCCGGACAATTATGTGCCCGGCAGTTCAGAACGTATGCTGCTCTATCGTGAGCTGGACAATATTGAAACCGACGGCGACCTCGAGGCTTACCGGCAGCGGCTGCAGGACCGCTTCGGTCCTGTTCCCCGCCAGGGTGAGGAACTGATGCAGGTCGTTGCACTCCGTCGTGTAGGCAAACGGCTGGGCTGCGAGAAGATTATCCTCAAGCAGGGACGTATGCAGATGCAGTTCGTTTCCAACCCCAACAGCATGTATTATCAGAGTGCGGCCTTCGATAAGGTGCTCAATTACATTGGCTTTCATCCGCGCCGTTGCAATCTGAAAGAGAAGAACGGGAAGCGGTCGATGGTGGTCGACGACGTGAAGAGCGTGGAGGAAGGTGTAACTGTGCTTCGGGCTATTGAGAAAGAGCCTTGCCCCACGGCCACGGCGGATAAACAGTAAAGCATTTTACTTTTTCCATTTGGGAAAGAGGCAGTGCCGTATGAACTATGTGTGTATGGATTCCATAGGGATTCTGTTGCACAAAAGAAAGGGATGACTTGCGACGGAAGTTGCAGGTCATCCCTTTCTTTTTGTCCCGTAAGCAGTTAGGGGAACTGCGGATACTTGTCGAAGTCGGGCTTGCGTTTCTCGAGGAAAGCCCTGCCGCCTTCCTGTGCTTCATCGAGTGTGTAATAGAGCATGGTGGCGTCTCCTGCAAGCTCCTGGATGCCGGCCTGCCCGTCGAGTTCGGCATTGAAGCCGGCTTTCATCATGCGGAGAGCGAGCGGGGAACGTTCCATCATCGTCTCTGCCCATTCTACGCATTCGTCTTCAAGGCGGTCGAAGGGAACAACCTTGTTGACAAGTCCCATGCGTTCCGCCTCGACGGCAGAGTACTGCCGGCACAGGAACCATATCTCACGCGCCTTCTTCTGTCCGACAATGCGGGCCAGATAAGAAGCCCCGAAACCGGCGTCGAAAGAACCGACCTTCGGTCCGGTCTGTCCGAAGATGGCATTGTCCGAAGCGACAGTGAGGTCGCATACCACGTGAAGCACGTGTCCGCCGCCGATGGCATAGCCGTTCACCATGGCGATGACAGGCTTCGGAAGCCGGCGGATCTGCATCTGCAAGTCCAGGACATTGAGGCGTGGAACGCCGTCGCCGCCGACGTATCCACCGCGTCCTTTCACGTGCATATCGCCGCCCGAGCAGAATGCCTTGTCGCCCGCACCTGTCAGAATGACGACCCGTATGTCGAGTGCTTCCCGGCAGTAGCTGAATGCCTGCGACATCTCCCACACGGTACGGGGTGTGAAGGCATTGCGGTAACGGGGCCGGTTGATGGTTACTTTTGCGATGTGATTGTACTCTTCAAAGAGGATTTCCTCGAAGTTGAAGCCTGCTATGGGCTTCCATTCTCTTTTCTCCATAGGGTTTTATTGAAAATGATGATAGACGATGATAAACGGTGACGAGCGGAAGGGGTGGTGGCAATAGGGGGACTGGCAGTGACGGTTAAAAGGCCTGGTAGTAATCCTTCAGGGCCTGTGCGTCGTCCTCTGAATAGGTGAATACCTCCAGAAGAACCGGGCCTTCCTCTGCATTGAAGAACCGGTCAAGGTTCTTGACAAGTTCTTTTCTCGTTATGTGCAGAGAGATAGACGAGATCGTGTGCCAGACAGATCCCTTGGCAGAAACCGTATGCCGGCCCGCTATGGCACTGTCCCTGTAAGGTGAATGCTCCAGTCCCGGCAGCTGGTGGAAGATGCCGCCGCCGCCGTTGTTGAGCAGCAGGATGGAGAGGTTGGGCGGCAGCTTCTCGTTCCACAGTGCATTCTGGTCGTAGAAGAAGCTCAGGTCGCCGATGACACAGTAGACATCCTCCTCGTCCTGGTGGGCGAGGGCATAGCCGACTGCCGTTGACAACGACCCTTCGATTCCGTTTACCCCACGGTTGACATAGATGTACTGGTCGGAGAAGATGTTGCCGAGCCGCACGGCCGAGCTGTTCCCATAGAACAGTTCGCCGTCAATGTCATGCTCCCGCATCTTCTCGTGGAAAGCCTTGACGACAGACAGCTGGGAATAACGTGGCCTTGCCTTCCGCCGGATGGCTTTGGCTTCGCCGAAAACCTTGTTCCATTTCTCTACAAAATCTTTCTCTCCTACGCTTTCCGTTTCATTGGCAAGGATGCCGAGGACATCCTCCGGTGTCCCCTGGATAATATCAGTCGTGTGCATGAACGTGTCGCAGCAGTCGCCACGCTCGTTCACAACGACAGAAATCTTGCACGGACATTGGCGCAGGAATTGTCGGAGCTGTTTGCTCACCACGGTCCCTCCCATATATATAAGGTGGTCGGGACGGTAGGACACATCGTCGCCTATTCTCTTCAGGACTTCATCAATAGGCTGCGAAGGGCAGATGTCATCATCAGCCAGTTTCTCCTGAATGACGACAGTGACGCGTTTCAAAGCCTCGATAGCTTCTAGCGAATTGCCCACAACCTCGGGGAGCATCTGCCCAAGCACAATCATCGGTTTCTTTCCGCAGAAGAAATCAGCAGCTACTTCGCAGACCCTTGCAACGTCGGTTACTGCACGATGCAGATGGTGCGGCGTTCATCGGGAAGTTGCAAAACCCTGTAGTCGAACAGAGGCTCGCCGATGGGTACATTGATGTGTACCGGACCGCCGCCGTCTATCGTACTGGCGTTCAGAGCCTCGTTGACCAGTCGGTTGCAGTACCAGCGTTCCTCGTCGTCATGTGGCTCCGGCAGTGTGACACTCTTGCGGACGTTGGGGGACAAGGCATTCTGCTGGTGGATAGTCTGCCCGTCCTGCTGGTCAATCCACTGCACCGGTCTGTCGGCTGAAATGATAATCAGCGGACGGTTCTGGTAATAGGCTTCGGCAGCAGCTGGAGCGATGTTGAGCAGTGCTGACCCGGAGGTGACACAGACGGCGACAGGCTCATTGTCGGCCAGCGTCATCCCCAGAGCCACGAAGCCGGCCGATCGCTCGTCGGTCACGGGATAGCACGTAATATCCGGGCAGGCGCATAGGTTGTGTACGATGGGCGAGTTGCGGGATCCGGGGCAGACTACGGCTTCGTAATACCTTCCTTTACGAGCAGGGCGGTGAGGATGTTTACGTTTTCTTTGGAACTGTACATAGGCGGGGATAGACGATGATGATAGGCAGTGATAATGGACGGTGATAAGTGGTGATGGGAGGATGATGGGTGATGAGGCTAATCGGAACGGAGCAGCTGGCGCATCGTGTCGAGTTTGGCTTCTGTTTCCTGCCATTCGTTCTCTTCGTTGCTCTCCTTCAGAATCCCGCCGCCGGCATACAGCCGGCATACGGTGCGTGAGAGCTGCATACAGCGGAGGGTTACGTAGAGCCTGGCTTGGCCGCTGCGGCCGATCAGACCGCTGAAACCGCTGTAATAACTGCGCTGCAGATGCTCGTTCCGGAGGATGAACTGCCGCGCTGCTTCCTTGGGCATACCGCACACGGCAGGGGTGGGATGGAACACCGACAGGAAACTTCCCAGTCGCTTCCTGTCCCTGAGATGGAAAGTGAAATCGGTACGGAGGTGCGCCAGATGGGCTGCACGGGCTGTATAAGATGTGCTCTCTGCAATCTCAGCGGCGAAAGGCTGCAGACCGGTACGGATGTATTCGGCAACGAGCTGTTGCTCCTCCCGGTTCTTGGCAGACCACTCCATGTCTTCTCCCTCGTACTTCATCGTGCCCGCCAGTGCCATTGTCTGATAGCCGTCGGCACTGCCACGGAGCAGGATTTCAGGACTTGCAATGAGCCACATTCCTGTCTCCTCGGTATAGAAAAGGGCAATGTATGACCGTGGATAGCTCTTGCAGGCCTTTATGAAAATGCTGCGGGGTGTCAGTTTCTCGTCTTTGTACTCCACGGCAGACCTTGCCAGCACGAGTTTGCGGAACATTCCGTCTTTCAGTTCTCCGTGGAAGCGGATGAAGTCGGCGTGATAGTCCGCCCGGGTATGGCCCGGGAGATGTATCGTCATGCCGCCGGTCTGCCAGTCGGGAACCGCTTCAAAGCTGTCTTCACGGTCTAAAGGCAGGTCACGAGTGCATCCGCTCTCTCCGTTCAGAAGACAGATAGGGTGCTCTGCATCACAGCTGAAAGGTGCAATGACGAATCCTTCGTGTCCGTCAAGTTCTGGAAGCGAACGGAACAGTACCGGCCTTTCCTGTTGTGTATAGCAGTGGAATGTCCTGTCGAACGGCTCCCGGTAGATGAAGAACGGCTCCATTTATTTCTGCTGGGGGGCTATGACGTAGTTGGTGACCTGGACACTGGAGATGAGTTCGCCCTCGTCGTTTTTGATGTCGATGTTCCACACGTGCAGCGTATGCCCCTTGTGAATCAGCCTTCCATAAGCCGTAACGGTACCGCCGTAGGGCATTGCCTTCACGTGGTTGCCGTGGACGTTGATGCCCAGAGCCATCTTCCCGGGACATAAAGCCATGGAACCGACGCCGGCAAGGTTCTCGGCAAGTGCCAGCGAGGCTCCGCCGGAGAGGAAGCCGAACGGCTGTTTGTTGCGGTCGTCGACGGCCATCCGTGCCTTCAGCGTGTCGTCTTCGGGCGTGGAAATGAACTCCATGCCGAGTGTGCGGCTCAGTCCGTCTTCCTGGTGGATACTGTTCCAGAGATTGTCTATGTTCATAATCAGATCAGCTTAATGCTATGCAAAGGTAGTAAAAGTTGGTCAGATGGCAAAATCAAAAGCATTTCCTGTTATTCCCAACCGGACGGGAACAGCATTCCCGGGCGTTGGGAACAATATTCCCGACCAATGGGGAACTGTATTCCCAGTCGGTCGGGAACATTCCTTTGTCGTGTGCCCAAAGGCTTTTCTCTGCCATAAAAAACGCAAAAGCAGCTCTGGTTTGCGAATAATTTAGTAAATTTGCAAACAGTAAGAATATTCGGTTTAATTGTAAATATGAACGTTTTTAGAATTATCTGAGCAGGAAATCGGCCGTCGTCAGAGCCTGCAGGAATTGCGTGCGATGGGCATCAATCCCTATCCGGCAGCAGAGTTCCCCACCAATGCTTACTCTACTGACATCAAGGCGCAGTTCAAGGAGGGCGAGCAGCGTGAGGTTGTCATCGCCGGCCGTATGATGGGGCGCCGTGTCATGGGCAAGGCCTCCTTCGCAGAGATACAGGACAGCAAGGGCAGAATCCAGGTTTACATCACCCGTGACGACATCTGTCCGGGTGAGAACAAAGACTTATACAACAAGGTGTTCAAGAAGCTGCTTGACATCGGCGACTTCATCGGCATCAAGGGTTTCGTCTTCAAGACACAGATGGGCGAGATTTCTGTTCATGCCAAGGAAATTACGCTGCTGTCGAAGAGTCTGAAGCCGCTGCCGGTCGTCAAGTACAAGGACGGCGAGGCATACGACAAGTTTGAAGACCCCGAGCAGCGTTACCGCCAGCGTTATGTAGACCTGGTTGTAAACGACGGCGTGAAGGATACTTTCCTCAAGCGTGCCACCGTCCTGCGCGCGATGCGCCGTTTCTTCGACGAGGCGGGATATACAGAAGTGGAGACACCGACGCTGCAGAGCATTCCCGGCGGTGCGAGCGCGCGTCCGTTCATCACCCATTTCAATGCGCTCAACATCGATATGTATATGCGTATCGCCACGGAGCTTTACCTGAAGCGGCTGATTGTCGGAGGATTTGAAGGTGTCTATGAAATCGGAAAGAACTTCCGCAACGAGGGTATGGACCGCTTCCACAACCCGGAGTTCACCTGCATGGAACTTTATGTGCAGTACAAGGACTACAACTGGATGATGTCGTTCACCGAGCAGCTGCTGGAGAAGATCTGCACGGAAGTGAACGGAAAACCGGAGGTGCAGATGGGTGACAAGACCATCAGTTTCAAGGCTCCTTTCCGCCGGCTGCCTATCCTCGACGCCATCAAGGAGAAGACGGGCTTCGATCTTGCCGGCAAGTCGGAAGAGGAAATCCGCCACATCGCCGTAGACGAACTGAAAATGGAAGGTATTGACGAGAGTTTCGGCAAGGGGAAACTGATTGACGAAATCTTCGGCGAGTTCTGTGAGGGGACGTTCATCCAGCCGACCTTCATCACCGATTATCCTGTCGAGATGTCGCCGCTGACGAAGATGCACCGCTCCAAGCCGGGACTGACAGAACGTTTCGAGCTGATGGTAAATGGCAAGGAACTGGCGAATGCTTATTCCGAGCTGAACGACCCGATCGATCAGGAGGAGCGTTTCCTCGACCAGATGCACCTGGCCGACAAGGGAGACGACGAGGCGATGATCATCGACCAGGATTTCCTCCGTGCGCTGCAGTATGGTATGCCGCCGACCTCCGGTATCGGCATCGGTATCGACCGTCTGGTAATGCTGATGACCGGTAAGGAGTACATCCAGGAGGTATTGCTCTTCCCGCAGATGAAGCCGGAACCGAAGATTCCGCAGTCGTCTGTCAAGGAGTGGGCAGAGCTTGGCGTGGCAGAACCATGGGTGTATGTACTGCGCAAGGCCGGCTTCAATCTCATCTCCGACATCAAGGATGAGAAGGCACAGGGCCTGCAGCAGAAACTCGGTGAAATCAACAAGAAGTACAAGCTCGGGTACGAGAAGCCTTCTGTCAACGAGATTCAGCAGTGGATTGAAAGAGCAAAAGAAAAGTAAAAGGGTAAAAAAGTAAAAAGGGTGAAAAGTAAGAAAGTGAAAAGGTGAAAAAGTGAAAGTAAAAGAAAGGATGGAAAGATGATGAAGGGGGGAAGAATAAGCTAAGAGGTAACAAGGAAGGCAGAAAGCAGGACTTTGTGAAAATGTCAGGTCATGATATATTGCCCGTTTACTTTACTTTCTTACTTTTCACCCTTTTATCTTTTCACCTTTTTACCTTTTTACTTTTGAAAGTTATGTTCGACCTCGGTAAAATAGCAATCATTGGAAGCGGTAGCTGGGCAACGGCTATCGCCAAGATCGTCGTGGAACATACGCATCATATCGGCTGGTATTTCCGGCGTGACGACAGGATAGAGGAGTTCCGCCGGAGAGGTCATAACCCGGCTTACCTTACTGCCGTGCGGTTCAATTTGGACGAGATTGTCTTCTCTTCGGACATCAACTGGATTGCGCAGGAATACGACACACTGGTGTTCGTCACGCCTTCTCCCTACCTGAAAGCATTGCTGAAGAAACTGAAGACAAAGCTAAGTACGAAACTGGTCGTGACGGCTATCAAGGGAATCGTACCTGACGAAAACCTCGTCTGCTCTGAGTATTTCCACGAGGCTTACGGTGTTCCGTATGACAATCTCGCTGTCATCGGAGGTCCTTCGCACGCCGAGGAGGTGGCGATGGAACGGCTCACGTATCTTACCGTGGGCTGTGCAGACCTCGACAAGGCACGTGCTTTCACGGAGGTGCTGGCTTCCGCCTATGTCAAGACCAAGACCTCGCCGGATGTCCTGGGCATAGAATATGCTTCCGTCCTGAAGAATGTTTATGCCATAGCGGCCGGTATCTGTTCGGGTTTGAAGTATGGTGACAACTTCCAGGCGGTACTCATGTCGAACGCCATGCAGGAAATGGACCGTTTCCTCAACACGATCAATCCCATCCGGCGGTCCATCATCGACAGTGTATATCTCGGTGACCAGCTGGTGACGGGATATAGTAAGTTTTCGCGCAACCATACTTTCGGTACGATGATCGGCAAGGGATACAGCGTCAAGTCGGCGCAGATTGAGATGGAGATGATCGCCGAAGGGTACTTCGGAACGAAGTGCATGAAGGAAATCAACCGGCGGCTGCACGTCAATATGCCCATTCTCGATGCCGTCTACAATATCCTCTACGAGCGTATCAGCCCGCAGATTGAAATAAAATTATTAACAGACTCATTTAGATAAACGCAAATGGAAAGTATTAGTTAGACATTTCAAAAGCCGCCCAGTTCTTGAATCCGGGCGCAATAGAGGCTTATGCTCCTCATGTAGCTGCCGCACAGGAAGCACTGGAGAAGGCTACTTGCCCTGGCAATGACTTCCTCGGATGGCTGCATCTGCCGTCGAGCATCACGCCGGAGTTCCTCGGTCAGATTCAGGCAGTAGCAGATACACTTCGTGAGAAGTGTGAGGTGGTTGTCGTTGCAGGTATCGGCGGTTCTTACCTCGGTGCCCGTGCCGTCATCGAGGCCTTGGGGAACAGCTTCGCATGGCTTGTCAACGACAAGAAGAATCCTACTATCCTCTTTGCAGGAAACAATATCGGTGAGGATTATCTTGCTGAGCTGACAGCTTACCTGAAAGGAAAGAAGTTCGGTGTCATCAATATCTCCAAGTCGGGAACGACGACAGAGACCGCCCTTGCTTTCCGTCTCTTGAAGAAACAGTGTGAGGACCAGCTGGACAAGGAAGCTGCCCGGGATGTCATCGTGGCCATCACCGACGAGCACAAAGGGGCTGCGCGTGCCGCTGCAACCAAGGAAGGTTACAAGACCTTCATTATTCCTGACAATGTCGGCGGCCGCTTCTCCGTCCTCACTCCGGTAGGTCTGCTGCCGATTGCCGTAGCCGGTTTCGATGTGAAGAAACTCGTTGAAGGTGCGCAGCAGATGGAGAAAGAGACTGCAAACGACGTTCCTTTTGCAAGCAATATCGCTGCCCGATACGCTGCAGTCCGTCAGGGTCTCTATTCTCAGGCAGGCAAGAAGATTGAGATTGTTGCCAACTTCCAGCCGAAGCTCCACTCTTTGCAGAGTGGTGGGAAGCAGCTCTACGGCGAGAGCGAGGGCAAGGACCACTGGGCATCTTTCCCTGCAGCCTGCGACTTCACGACCGACCTGCACTCGATGGGTCAGTGGATTCAGCAGGGCGAACGTTCCATCTTCGAGACGGTAATCTCCGTGGAGCAGCCTAATGCCAAGCTCCTCTTCCCGCATGATGATGAGAATCTTGACGGACTGAACTTCCTTGAAGGGAAGCGTGTTGACGAGGTGAACAAAATGGCGGAACTGGGTACCCGCCTGGCACACGTTGACGGTGGCGTACCGAATATCCGTATCAGTGTTCCGGCATTGAACGAGTATTATCTCGGTCAGCTTATCTACTTCTTCGAGAAGGCCTGCGGTATCAGCGGTCTTGTCCAGGAGGTGAATCCTTTCAACCAGCCGGGTGTTGAGGCTTACAAGAAGAATATGTTCGCTCTTCTCAACAAGCCTGGCTATGAGGCTGAAAGCAAGGCTATTCAGGAAAGACTGACCAAAGAGAAGTAGATGTCTCTCCCCACCCCTCCGAAGGAGGGGATGTGTGGGTGATGAAAGGTAAGAAAACCTTCCCAAACCCTTCTGAATGAGGGAATATATTGGGTGATGATAGATAATGATATAAAAGGAGTAATGATGTTATCCCACAGGCAGCAAGATACCCCCTCCATCGGAGGGGTTCGGGGAGGTTTCAAGGTCGTCCTCTTTGACATGGACGGCGTTCTTTATGACTCAATGCCCAACCACGGCGTTGCATGGCAGCGTGCCATGAAGGAGTTCGGTATCCATTTCACGTTTGAAGACGCTTATGCAACGGAAGGGGCACGTGGGGTTGATACCATCCGCAGGTATGCCAAGGTGCAGCTCGGCAAGGAACTGACTGAGGCAGAAGCGCAGCGGATGTACGATGTAAAGGCACGTTATTTCCACGAGATGCCGGAAGCAAAGATCTTCGACGGCGTGACAGACCTTATGCAGAAGATAAGGCGTAGCGGATTGAAGATAGGTATCGTGACCGGAAGTGCGCAGCGTCCGCTCATTGAACGTTTGAGTCGTGATTTCGGAGAATTCGTTTCGCGTGATCAGATTACAACTGCCTTTGACGTAAAGCGTGGCAAGCCCGCCCCCGATCCTTACCTGATGGGACTGCAGAAAGCCGGTGATTATGCGCCTGCAGAAGGTATTGTCGTCGAGAATGCGCCACTGGGTGTACGTGCCGGAGTGGCAGCAGGTTGCTATACGGTGGCTGTCAACAGTGGCCCGCTGGCTGATTCCGTACTTTTTGGATGAAGGCGCTGATATCCTTTTTCCCACCATCCGCAGGTTTGCTGATAACTGGGAGCGTATCTTGAATGGTTTTTCAAAGTGCTGATCAGCATCTTTCCGGCTTTACCCTGATGGTCTTCTATATATCCGTTTTAATGAGATAGAGACACAAGGAAAGGCTTCTTTCTGATTTATTTACGTGAAGAGAAGTATTTATCTTCATGAAAAGAAATATTTCTCTCCACGTAAATAATTCTTTCTTCTCACGTAAATAATTCGATGAAAACAAAACATCGTAAAGCTAAAAAGCCTCACGATATTTGTTCTCTTCTTTGTCTTCAAGCATTGAGAGGTAACTGTTATATCGGCTTTCGGCGATGTAATGTTCTTCCACAGCCTTGCGGACGGCACAGCCGGGTTCATGTGTATGTGTGCAGTTGGAGAAGCGGCAGTCCTTGGAGAACTTGAATATTTCGCGGAAGTAGCTTGTCAGTTCTTCCCGTTCGATGTCAAAAGTGCCGAAACCTTTGATACCCGGCGTATCAATGATATATCCCTCCATTGGCAGTTCCAGCATCTCGCTGAACGTCGTTGTGTGCATACCTGTGTTATGCGCATCGGAGATGTCTGCCGTGCGAAGGTTTGCATGAGGCAGGAGAGCATTGATGATCGTCGATTTCCCCACACCGCTGTTTCCGCTCAACAGCGTTATTTTTCCAGCCAGCAGCGGTTTCAGTATCTCCACACTGAACTCATCGGAAGGTTCTGCACTTGCCTGTATCTCTACGCACTGATATCCGATTGTTTCGTAGAGATTCATCACGGCATGCTGATAACGCAGCTCATCATCGGAAAGCAGGTCGCGCTTGTTGAATACCAATGTCACTGGGATGCGATAGGCCTCTGCACCGGCGAGGAAACGGTCGATGAAGGTGGTGGATGTCTCGGGATAGTTCACGGTGACAATAAGGAACGCCTGGTCGATGTTGGCTGCGATGATATGGCTCTGCTTTGAGAGGTTGGGCGATTTCCGGATAATGTAGTTCCGACGGTCTTCTATCTCTGTAATGAAAGCCGTTCCCTCCTGGTTGGGCGTGATGACGACGTGGTCGCCGACAGCCACAGGATTGGTAGAGCGAATTCCTTTCAGTCGGAAGTTGCCTTTTATCTTGCTGTCTATCGTTTTGCCGTCTTTTGTCTTTACCGTGTACCAGCTACCTGTGTTCTTTATTACTAAGCCGCGCACTATTGAAAAGTAAAAAGGTAAGAAGCTAAGTGAGTAAATGCTGAAAAGTAAAAAAGTAAGAGTGTAAAAAGTAAAAAGATAATCGGGTAGAAGGGAGTGGGAAGAGGTCTGACAGACAGTTTTTGGCATGAAGTACCCTTCATTTTCAAACACTTATTCTTTCTTTCTTCCTTCCTTTTTCCCCTTCCTTCCTTTTTCCCTTTTTTACTTTTTTACCGTTGTCTAGACGGTCATGATCTCCTTCTGTTTCTCCTCCAGCAGAGCATCCACCTGTTTGATATACTTGTCGTGGAGCTTCTGTAGGTCGTTTTCTGCATCTTTCTCATTGTCTTCTGAGAGCCCGTCCTTGATGGCCTTCTTCAGTTTGTCCTTGATGTCTGAACGCACATTACGGATTTCCACCTTTGTGCGCTCGCCGATTTTGTTGCACTGCTTTACCAGTTCCCGGCGGCGTTCCTCTGTCGGTTGAGGAAGGTTCAGGCGGATCATCTCGCCGTTGTTTTCCGGTGTAATGCCCACATCTGAATCCATGATGGCCTTTTCAATGTCCTTGATGGCTTTCCTGTCCCAAGGCTTGATGGCAATGGTGCGTGCGTCGGTACCATGACCGTAGCTACCTGGTTTAAAGGTACCTTTGAACCGTAAGAATCAACTCGTACACCATCGAGAATGGCTACGTTTGCCCTGCCGGCACGGATGCGCTGCAACTCGTCACCGAGATACATCGCTGCCATTTCCATGCGTTCGCCGGCATCATTTAATGTCTGCTTTACGTCTAACATATAATTGATGTATTATTATTCTATGTTACAAAAATAGGAATTAATTCGGATATGTACAAGATTTTGCTTTATTTTTCCACAAAGAGGCCTTCTGTTTCCTTCATCAGCAGGGCAGCAATGCGCTCCAATCCTTGCTTGTCATCGTTGTTGAAGTCGTCGGGACGGGTGCTGTCGATGTCGAGAACGCCGCGGAAGGTGTGTGAGGAATCGTACATCGGGATGACAATCTCACTACGTGAAAGACTGCTGCAGGCTATGTGTCCGGGGAAATTTTCTACGTCCGGGACGATGAGCGTGCGCCCTTCTTCCCATGCCTTGCCGCAGACACCCTTTCCGTATGGGATGGCATAGCAGGCGACGGAGCCCTGGAAGGGACCCAGCCGGAGATGTCTTTCATCCTGGCGAAGATAGAACCCGACCCAGAAGAACCGTTCCGGGAAGGTATCGTGCAGGGCCGCTGACACGTTGGCCAATATGCCCACGAGGTTTTTCTCGCCCTTGATAAGTGCGGCAATCTGCGGTAGCAGCTGCTCGTATTGTTCTTTTCTGGTCATGTTTTGGAGGTTAAAGAGCTAAAGCGATTAGGGGAATTTGAAGAAGTTTAGGGGAGTTAAAGGAGTTGAGAGTGTCAGGGAGTTAAAGGAGTCGAACCGACAGTTCTGAAGGTATTGTTCCACGGGGTATTTGGCCTAAATCCCTGAAGTTTCCTTAACTCCTCACATCCGACCTCTCTCTTCCTCCATTCGCAAAAGAAGCGAGTTCCAGTTGTTCGGCAACCATGTTCGTCAGTCCGACAAGCTGCGGTATGGACAGCTGCTCCGGACGCTTGGTCATGATGTCCTGCTCATAGAAGCCGTCGGCTGGCTTGCCTGTGTTGAACAGCTGGCGCAGACTGACGCGCAGCATCTTGCGGCGCTGGTTGAATACGGCTTTTACCAGCCGTTTGAACAGTCGTTCGTCACAGCCTAAGTCTGTCACGTCGTTCCGTGTCATGCGGATAACGGCACTCTTCACCTTTGGCGGCGGGTTGAATACGTTTTCATCCACTGTGAAGAGATACTCCACGTCATACCACGCCTGCATCAGGACAGACAGTATTCCGTATGCTTTCGAACCTGGTGCGGCAGCCATCCGCAGGGCCACTTCCCGCTGGATCATCCCTGTACAGCAGGGGATAAGATCCTTGTAGTCGAGCATCTTGAAGAATATCTGCGAAGAAATATCGTAGGGATAATTGCCTGTAAGAACGAACTGCCTGCCATCGAAAATCTGTGAGAGATCCATACGAAGGAAGTCTTCACCGATAATGTTCTCACGCAGCCTGGGGAATTTCTCATAGAGATAAGCAACGCTTTCCGCATCTATCTCCACCGCTTTCACTTCACGGGGCTTCTCGACGAGATACTGTGTGAGGACTCCCATGCCCGGTCCGATTTCCAGTACAGGTATGTCGGGACAGGCATCAACGGTGTCGGCAATCCGGTGTGCAATGCTTAAATCGGTAAGGAAGTGCTGACCCAGATTCTTCTTTGGTTTGACAGATTTCATAATTTTTCTTTATTCGCCTACAAAGATATACATTTTATTTTTGCATTTAAAAGCATTTTCCCTTATCTTTGCTCCATTATATGAAGACGAAGAGACTGTTCAACAATACTGTGAAGATTGCATTGCCGTTACTGCTTGGAAGTGCAATCCTTTATTGGATGTATAGGGGTTTCGACTTCTCCAGCATCCGTCATGTCCTCTTTCATGAGATGGACTGGACGTGGATGATTCTTTCTCTCCCTTTCGGCGTTCTGGCACAGGCTTTCCGTGGATGGAGATGGAAACAGAGCCTCGAACCCATCGGCGAGCACCCCCGTACGTCGGTCTGCGTCAATGCGGTCTTCCTGTCTTACGCCGTCAGCCTGCTGATTCCTCGTATCGGCGAGTTTGCTCGTTGCGGTGTCTTGAACCGGTACGACAAGGTACCTTTTCCGAAAGCAATCGGTACGGTGGTAACGGAGCGGGCTGTCGATACGCTCATCGTTCTGCTCATCACTGCCATCGCTTTCTTCATGCAGCTGGCAGTGTTTTCCAGTTCTTCTCAAGGACCGGCATGCGCATCGACGACGTCTTCGGGATGTTCTCGACAACAGGCTGGCTGGTGACGGCTGTCTGCGGCATAGCCTCTGTCATCCTCTTCTATTATGTGCTTCGTCGTCTGGCCTTATATAATAAGGTGAAGGAGATGCTGACGGGTATATGGCAAGGCATCAGTTCGCTGCGGAAAGTAAGGAATATCCCCCTGTTCCTTTTCTACAGTCTTGCGATATGGGGGAGCTATTTCCTGCATTATTACCTGACTTTCTTCTGCTTCGATGCGACGGCACATCTCAGCCTTTTCCTGTGCGCTGGTCAGCTTTGTGGTAGGTTCTATTGCCGTCATCGTGCCGACACCGAACGGAGCAGGACCGTGGCATTTTGCCGTCAAGACGATGCTCATCCTCTATGGCGTGGCGGACAACCAGGCATTGTATTTTGTCCTGATCGTGCATACTCTCCAGACGTTGCTGGTTGTCTTTCTGGGCGTATATGCGTGGATTGCATTGAGCTTTACCCATACGCCCGTCTCACTGGTGAGCCCGACAGAGCTTACCCGGCCGGTAGAAGAATAAAATATCAGAACAATGAAAGAAAAGAACAGAACAGATAAACAATCCATAACTTAATAACCTTTTAAAATCAACATTATGAGTGAAATCAGAAATCTTAAGCCGGAAGGTGTTTGGAGAAACTTTGATGATCTGACACAGGTTCCGCGTCCGTCAGGACATCCAGAGAAGGTGCAGAAGTTCTTGCTGGACTTTGCTGCAAAAGTCGGTGTCGAGGCATACGTGGATGCCGGCGGCAATGTCGTCATGCGCAAGCCTGCCACACCGGGATATGAGAACCGTAAGACTGTCCTGTTGCAGGCGCACATGGACATGGTGCCGCAGAAAGCTCCCGACAGCAATCATAACTTCGAGACCGACCCGATCACGACCCATATCGTGGACGGATGGGTATATGCCGACAATACGACGCTTGGTGCTGACGACGGTGTAGGCGTTGCGGCCATCATGGCGGTCATGGAGGACAAGAGCCTGAAGCATGGAGCTGTAGAGGCACTGATTACACGTGACGAGGAGACGGGTATGTTCGGTGTCAACGAAATGCCCGGAGGCGAGCTGCACAGCGACATCCTCATGAATCTCGATTCGGAAACATGGGGAAAGTTCGTTATCGGTTCTGCCGGCGGTGTCGACATTACATCGACCTTGGAGTACAAGAGGTTGTCAACGACCAGGAGGCAGCTGTCAGGGTTACCCTGAAAGGGCTGCGCGGCGGACACTCGGGCCTTGAAATCAACGAGGGACGTGCTAATGCCAACAAGGAAATGGTACGCCTGGTACGCAAGGCTGTCACCGAACTGGATGCCCGGCTGGCACGCTGGGAAGGAGGCAATATGCGTAATGCCATTCCGTTCAAGGCAGAGGTCGTTCTTGCCTTGCCGCAGACCAATGTCGCGGCTTTGAAAGAAATGGTCGCCTGCCAGAAGGCACTCGTCGAGGACGAGTTCAAGGGTATCGAGCCGAACGTGGAATTTTTTGTCGAGGAGACTGAAAAGCCCGGAAGCCTTCTTCCAGTGGAAATCCAGGACAACCTCATCGATGCCATCTATGCCTGTCACAATGGAGTATTGCGTATGATCCCGTCTTATCCGAATGTGGTAGAGACCTCCTCGAACCTCGCCATCATCGCCATCGACCCGGCCAAGGCCGCCATCAAGATCCTGGCCCGCTCGAGCCGGGAGGATATGCGCGACTATATCTCTGCCCAGCTGGAGAGCTGTTTCAACATGGCAGGTATGAAGACGGTCTTCAGCGGACAGTACGGCGGCTGGGACCCGAACCCGGAGAGCGAGATACTCAACCTTCTGAAGAAAGTCTACAAAGAGCAGAACGGTGAAGAGGGTATTGTGCAGGTAGACCACGCCGGCCTCGAGTGTTCGGTCATTCTCGGCAAGTACCCCGGCATGGATGTCGTAAGTCTCGGCCCTACACTCCGCAGCCCGCATACGGCGAAGGAACGTCTTGAGATAGCAACTGTTGAGCCTTTCTGGAAACTTCTCGTTCAGACTTTAGAGGAAATTCCTGTAAAGTAAACTACTGAGACTGTGATAGTGCAGCTGGATAAAAGTAAAATAAAAGAATAGATAATAGAACTGCTTTCCGTCTTTCTATATGAAGATGGGAAGTAGTTCTTTTTTTAATTATATTTTTTAAGGCATAAACTTGCAAATTTAAACTTTTTGTTTACTTTTTGTGCAACGAATTATATATCGGTTTTATTACTAATTATATACAAGGAAAATGATGAGAAAATATAGAAAGCTAAGGATTTTTACAGCCTTATTATTCACCTTTGTAGGTATAGGTATTCTTACCGCTTGTTCAGCTTCGGGAGTTCGGAAAGCACCAACATCCTCTCATGTTGAGGATACGTCTGCTGTTCAAGAGGATAAAACAATGAAGACAGAAGATTACGCTAACGAGAATGTGATGATGGATACAGTCTATGGAGACTGGCATGTTCGGATTGACACAGTTGATAGTAAGACTAAGGTGAAGAATTCTGACGAGTTTGTGAAGAAGCTACTTGTTAGTATTTCAAAAGGTGGTAAAGTCTTGTTTGATAGGAAAGTGTTTACACGAGAAGACATTTGGAAAGGTGCGGATGAGGAATTTCAGGTTTATACTGCTAGTTTCCGACATAACTAACACTTCTGTTTATTTGCCAGTTTCTATCTGTTATCCAGAAACGGATGATGGTTTTACCTTCTTGTTGGCGTTGTCTAAAGATGGAAGTAGTAAGGTTTATCCTGTTCCTATGGCGTGGGACGAATCAGATATGGTAACAGATTTTTACGTAAGATACACCCACGAGTGTCAGCAGAAACCTGTAGATAAGGCTTCACTATTGAAACTTGCCCGAGACTATGGCTCTCCTGCGTTTGTGGAACAGCTGACAAAGGGAGGGACACAGATTGTCTTTCCTGCAAAGGTGCTTGCTCGAAAGAATATGAAAGTAGTTCCAGAAACTGAACTTGTGAAGGGTGGATGTCTGGTAAGATTCTCTACTTCATACGATAATACCCAGCCTTTTGATTCAATACGTGTTGAGCTGAAGAAGCGTTCGGTGAAGAAAGATTACGATTATGAGTATATGATAGATAAGGTGATTCACTAATTTCTCAGTGTTTGTAAACACAAAGCAGGGGCGCACGATACGTACGTCCCTGCTTTTGTTATTATCTGTTTCTTAATTAAAATGCCCAACCGAAGCCGAGGTATGGATAGAAGAACGCTTTCTTAACTGCATTCTTCTCCCCAATAGTAAAAGAAGGACTGAAACCTGCACGGAACAGGAAACCCTTGTTAGATACGTGACGATAGCCGATGTTTCCAAAGAAATAGTAGCCGAATTTGTTACGACTCTCATTGTAAGCCAGCCAGGTCTTTGTTCCTTCTGGAGTGTTATACTCTCCCACAGCATGCTTCTGTTGGTCAGCTGACAACGAAGACTTCGGACCATCTACAGACTCCACAAAGATACCGTGTATATTGTATATACCCACACTTGTACCTACACCAACCTCAAGGTTGTTCTTTTGGCTACCCAAGAGATAGTTAACTTCCAATGGTACAGCATAGCCACGTACGTCTGAACCTTCCCAGAATATGCTGGAATTATGACCATAACCGAAGCTCAATCCGGCTCTCCATCCAAAGCGTGTGTGGTCGTTGAAACGTGCATCATAGTTGATACCTGCAAGGTTTGATGCGCCCAATAGCTCCAAGTAAACGGCTTTGTCCTTTTCTAATCCGCTAGATTCCTGTGCCATAGCCACAGTTTGTAAGCCGAGGAATAGTGCAAAAATTAGTAATTTCTTCATTCTTTTATTTATATATGATTATTTGTTACAAAGGTATAAAAAAAACTAACAGCAACAAAGAATTTGCTTAGGTTTTATAGAAATGGGATAAGTATATTGTCGTTGTGTGAGTTTTTATAGATGTAGAGGGAGTTGGTAAGGATGTTTATCATTGTATATTTTGTAATAATATTTCACATCCTCTGTTTTTGTTGATGCTCAATTGGCTTCTAAAAGACGCTCTTTTAGCTTGCAAAAGGTGCCCTTTTGAGGTCTTACTAACGCCCTTTTGAAGTCCAATTAGGCACCTTTTACATTGGTGTTTTGTAATCGATTGATTTGTTGATAGTTATAGATGTGTTTGAAAAAAAGGGTGTTTCTGCCCTTTTTAGACAACGTAACATGAGCTTTTTGTAATAATATTTCGCAGGCTTTGTGCGAATGACCGATTTGGTTTAAGTCAAGATAATGAGCTGTTTCTTATATAAGAATGCACGACTCTTACATCCGTTTATAATTATTATTAGCGGAGTAGGAGTCGTGCATTCCTATATTTTTACAATAGCCTTTGTTGCAATGTCAGTAGGATATAGCCTTTGTTATGCTGTCTATCAGTTTGTTTAAACCTATCAGACAACGATTTTAGAATGTTTCATCCTCATCATCGTCCTCATCAAAACCGAAAAGGGCAGGGTCGACGAAGGCATCCATCTGACGGCGGTCCTTCTTAGTTGGGCGTCCTGTTCCACGTGCTCTGTCGACGAAGCCGCTGATACGGCTCATCTCCAGCAGCTCGTACTGCTTGGCCTCGGTTACGTTCTCATAGACTTCCGGGATGAATTTGGCACCCACCCTTTGCTCGATTGTCTTCAGCACTTTAAAGGAATAGGTAATGGGCGGTTTCTTTACATTCACCACTTCGCCCGCCTTTATCGTGTGAGAAGGCTTTACATTCACGCCTTTTATGGTGACCCGTCCGTTCTTACAGGCATCCGCTGCGATGGAGCGTGTCTTGAAGATGCGGGCTGCCCACAGCCATTTGTCTATTCTTGCAATGTCATTCATCGTTCCGTCCTGTTTTTGTAAGAATGCCGGGTGTTATTTCTTTCCGAGTTTGTTAAACTGGTTCATCGTGATGTCGATGCCGGCAAGCACAAAGCTCTTGATGATGTCTATGCTCAGGTCGATGGACGGCTGGAGTACTTTCATTTCCTCGTCAGAGTAATGCCCCAATACCCAGTCGACCTGTCCGCCCCGTGGATAGTCGTTGCCGACTCCCATCCGCAGGCGGGCATAGTCCTGTCCGATGAGCTGCTGGATGTGCCCGAGGCCGTTGTGTCCGCCGTTTGAACCGCTTCCCTTCAGGCGGAAAGCACCCAGCGGAAGTGCCACGTCGTCCGATACGACCAGCAGCCGGCTCTGGTCGATATGTTCCTTGTTGAGCCAGTAGCGCACGGCATTCCCCGAAAGATTCATGAAGGTGGTGGGCTTCAGGAGAATGACCTTTCGCCCCTTTACGGTTGTCTCGGCTACGAATCCGTACCGTTTGTCCTCAAAAACAATATTGGACGCTTTCGCAAAAGCGTCCAATACCATATATCCTGTGTTGTGCCGGGTTCCCTCGTACGTTTGTCCGGGGTTGCCCAGTCCACAGATCAGATACTTGTCCAATGTTCTGTTGTTATGGGTTTGCCAGACTGATTACTCGGCTGCAGCTGCAGGTTCTTCCTCAGCGGCTGCAGCAGCCTGGATGGAGTTACGTGTTGCCTTGATAGAGCATACGACAACCTCTTTCGGGGTAACCAGCTCGAGACCCTCGAAGCTCAGTTCGCCCACCTTGATGCTCTTGCCGAGGCGGAGATCCGTCACGTTGATGTCGAGGTGCTCCGGAATCTGCTGGTAAGGAGCCTTGACATTGATCTTGCGGATGGACATATTCATGCGGCCACCGTCGCGGACACCCTGTGCCAGGCCGACGAGCTTCACGGGAACGCCGATGGTGATAGGCTTCTGGTCGTTGACCTCGTAGAAGTCTACGTGGAGCAGTGCGTCTGTTACCGGATGGAACTGAAGCTCCTTGAGGACAGCCGTGTGGGATTCGCCGTCGATGACCAGCTCTACGACGTAGATGTGCGGTGTGTAAACCAGTTTGCGCAGTTCTGCCATGGAAGCAGTGAATGACAATGCTACCGGCTTGCCGTCCTTGCGTGCCTCGCCATAGAGGTTACAGGGAACAAGACCCTCTTTGCGGACCAGCTTTGAAGCTTTCTTTCCAAGGTCTGTACGCTTCTGACCTGCTACTTTAATTTCCTTCATAATTTTTGTGTTACTCTAAATTAATATGAACTTTAATTCGCCATCACACACTGAGAGATCAAGGAATTGGAAATCCGGCGGAGTGTTCACAATTTTCAATCCTCAATTTGCAAAAAGCGCTGCAAAGTTACCTCTTTTCGCTGGATTGACCAAGTATTGTCTTAAAAAACATAGAAAAAGACGGTATTGTTTGCACGTAGGAGGAAAAATTCATACATTTGCAAAGTAAAGTATTCAATACGAAACACAATCTTTAGAACAGACAATGATCAATAGGGAATTAATAAGAATCAAGATTGTCCAGTTAACCTACGCATACTATCAGAACGGTAACAGGAATATGGACAATGCTGAGAAGGAGCTTCTTTTCAGCTTGGCGAGCGTACGACCTTTATAATTACCTTCTGGCTTTAATCGTATCTGTCACACAGGAAGAACGCCATCGTGTGGAGATTGCCGCCAGTCGTGCTGTACGATGAAGGAACGAGGCTCCTTCATCACGCTTCGCCAACAACAGGTTCGCCGTACAGCTGGAAGAGAATAAACAGCTCAACCTCTTCATGGAGACCCAGAAGCGTCGCTGGGAAGATGATATGGAGGCGGTACGTAAACTCTGCGATCAGATCGAGCAGAGCACCATTTACCAGGAGTATATGGGCAGCGAAGAAGATTCCTACGAAGCGGATCGTGAAGTGTGGCGCAAGATTTATCGTACTCTGATCCAGGAGAATCCGGATCTGGATGCCGTTCTGGAAGAGAAGAGTCTCTATTGGAATGACGACAAGGAGGTGGTTGACACTTTCGTCATCAAGACCATCAAACGTTTCGATCCTGCCAACAAGGAAGACCAGGAACTGCTGCCGGAATACCGTGACGAGGAAGACCGTGATTTTGCTGTCAAGCTCTTCCGGGCTACGATTCTCAATGCTGACGACTATCAGCACTATATGAGCGAGTCGAGCCGTAACTGGGATTTCTCCCGTCTGGCCTATATGGATGTCATCATCATGCAGATTGCCATTGCCGAGATGCTCACGTTCCCTAACATCCCGGTGACAGTTACCATCAACGAGTATGTCGACCTCGCCAAACTGTACAGTACGCCGCGCAGCGGCGGATATATCAACGGTATGCTCGATACCATCGCCCGTCATCTTATCCAGACCGGTAAGATGATGAAGACCATGCCGGAGCCTCGTCCACGCCGTCCGTATAACGACCGACAGGCCGACAGGACTCCGCATCGTGAGGGGCGCCGCCCTACGATTGCGCAGACTTCTGCCCAGCGTGTCGCCGCCCGTGAGCAGACAGAGGATGCCGGCAATAATGATCAGGTGGAATAGAGTGTGATGATTTTTCGCTTATAATCGCATATAATCACCTATAGTCTCTCGTCACCGCCCCTCACCGAAAAGAAAACATAATAACTGATAAACAATGAATACAGCTCTTATCCTCGCAGCTCAGGCTGCAGGTCAAGGCAGTCCGATGCCTATGATTATCATGATGGTTGCAATCTTCGCCATCATGTGGTTTCTCATGATCCGTCCGCAACAGAAGAAGCAGAAGGAAATCCGTGCATTCCAGAATGCCCTTTCTGCCGGCGACACTGTCGTGACCGGAGGCGGTATCTATGGAACGGTAAAGCACATCGATATGACTACCAACAAGGTAGATGTCGAGATTGCACGGGGTGTTGTCATCACTGTTGACAAGAGTTACGTCTTTGCAAGCGTGCAGGCTTCTCAGCAGAACCAGAGTAAGTAAGTCTTATAGACAAGTAAAGGAGCAAGGCATTTGATGAGAAAAGGAAGGCCGTTTCATACATTCAGCATCTTCAGAAACTTCTTGTCGAGAATAATCAGCAAGGGGTTTCTGATTTTTTTGTTCTTCCTGGTGTTGAGCGGTGCGTTCTGGCTGGTTATGACATTGAACGAGACGTATGAGCGGGAATTCAGCATCCCGCTCCGTATGGCCGACGTGCCTCGTAATGTGGTCATTACCAGCAGTCCGGACTCTGTTGTCCGCTTTACCGTCCGTGACAAAGGGTATCTGATTGCCGCTTATGGGCTTGAAGATGCTTTCCGACCTGTCTTCGCTGATTACCGGATCTATACTGACGGACGAGGAAGAGGAGAAATTTCTCCGGCCGACATACAGCGGCAGATTTATCTCCAGCTGTCTAAAAGTTCGAAGATCACTTCGGTCAAGAACGGCAAGTTCTCTTTCTCTTTCAATTTCGGCCGACACAAGAAAGTGCCTGTCCGACTGTTGGGGACCGTCACGCCAGGAAACAACTATTATCTTGCTCATGTTGAGTTTATCCCCGACAGTGTGCAGGTATATGCTGCGCGTGGTGTGCTGGACAGTATCCAGACGGTTTATACAGAGCGGCAGCACGTCAGCAATTTCACTGACATCAAGGAACTGACGGTGAACCTCCGTAAGTTCGCCGATGCCAAGTGCATTCCTGCCAGGGTGAAGATGAGGCTCTATCCCGATGTGCTCACCGAAGAGAGCGTCGAAGTGCCTATTGAGGCTATCAATATGCCGGCGGACAAGGTCCTGCGAACCTTTCCGGGAAAGGTACGTGTGAATTTCGTCGTCGGCGCCTACCGGCTGCGTACAATGCCGAAGAATGCCGAGACAAGGGAACTGCTGCCGACGGGCTTCCGGGTCGTCGTCAACTATAAGGAGGTCGAAGAACATCCTGCAGACAAGTGTCATGTCTATGTCCTTGTTTCCCCCAACGGTGTGCGCAATGTACGTCCGGCACTCACTACGGTTGATTATCTCATAGAACAGCGATGATTGTTGCATTGACAGGAGGAATAGGCAGCGGGAAATCCTATGTCTGTCGGCTTCTGGCCGAACGTGGCATTGCGGTCTACGACTGTGATGCCCATGCCAAGGAACTGATGCGCACGTCTCCTCCGCTTCGGCAGCAGCTGAAAGAACTTGTCGGTGACAGCGTGTTCCGTAACGGTATTCTACAGAAATCGGTTCTTGCCGAGTTTCTCCTCTGCAGCGACCGCCATGTGCAGGCTGTCAATGCCGTGATACATCCAGCCGTGGCCTGCGACTTCGAGCAGTCCGGACTGTCATGGCTTGAGAGTGCCATTCTCTTTGACAGCGGTTTCGACCGCCGTACGCATATAGACAAGGTGGTATGCGTGACGGCTCCTGCTGAGGTTCGCATCCGAAGGGTGATGGAGCGCGACGGAATCAGCAGGGAGAAAGCCCTCGAGTGGATGGCACGGCAGCTTCCGCAGGAGGATGTTCTCCGCCGCAGCGATTACGAAATCGTCAACGACGGCGTGTGTCTCCTTGCTCCGCAGGTAGACCGGTTGCTGTCTTTCATTTCAGAATAAGTAAATCACAAACAAGATTATATCAAAATGTTACAGACAATTCTTTCAATTGCAGGGCGTCCAGGTCTTTATAAGCTGGTAAGCCGTGGTAAAATGAATCTTATCGTTGAGGCTCTTGATGAAACCCACAAGCGCCAGCCTGCCTTCGCCACTGACCGTGTGACGAGTCTGGCAGATATTGCCATGTTCACCGATAGCGAGGACATTCCTCTGGGCGATGTGCTGGCAAAGGTACGTGACAAGGAAGGGGGCAAGGTCGCTTCGCTCAACTGGCGCAAGGCTTCTGCCAAGGAGTTGCAGGACTACTTTGCTGAGGTCCTGCCCGACTTCGATCGTGACCGTGTACATTCCAGTGACATCAAGAAACTCCTTCAATGGTATGAGATTCTCGTCAAAGCCGGCATCACCAACTTCGAGGAAGAGATGAAACCGACAGAAGGGGATAACGTCGACGACAGGAAGTAAAAACGCTTTCAGAGCGGAAAATTAAGACCATAAAAGCACCGTGAACCCGTTCACTGTGCTTTTTTTCTTGCCTGCAGTTTTCCCATGAGGCACCCGAATGACCTGGACTCGGGATAAGTAGTATAGAGTTCTTCTGTTTTAATTACCAGCTTTTTTACAGGCTTTTCTTATCCCGAGTTCAGGTGAATAGGATTTTTGAAACAAATCTTTCAGATACCTTTTATGCTTACCGGAAGCGTTTCGCATAGTTTCCACGGAAATACCAGCCTGGAGTCTCAAGGTATTTCACCTGCGGATTGATGCAGAACCACTGGTTGAAAATCTCAATTTCCTGCGCTGGGGTATATCCCTGTGCAAGCAGGTAGACGGCTTCTCCTGCCTTGTTGATGGCCCTTGTCTACGACGATGACCGTATGTCCGGGATGACCGCCATTGATGATCACATCGCCAACCTGCAGCTCCTTGCCGGTGACGGCGGACAGTTCCTTTTCCAGTGATGCCGTTCCGGCATAGGTGAAGACGATATTCAGATACTTGCGGAACGTCTTGTAGGAATAATCTGTTCCAGTGTCTTTGCTGTACCGGCACTTCCACGTATGCTTGTCAATGTGGATTCGTTCGCCTTTTGCCCAACGGACATAGTCTGCCCGGAATCCGTTGGTGAAGTTGAAGTGTATCTTGTCATACTGCTTTGTCCGCCAGAGCCATACGGCTCTCAGATAGATGACCGCATCTGCACACTGGTCTGCAGCCCCATGGCCAAAGTCGACATCAACTACCGCTCCGTCATAGCTGTGCTGCTTGACGCTGCCATTATAATAATGCAGGTCGCTTCCGGCTTTCTTTAAGGGAAGATGGCGCAGGAATGAGGCGAAGGAACCCTCCGGAAGTTTCACCTTTTTGTAACCATGGGGTGGTGCCAGTCGTTGCGGTTTTTCTTTTCGAGACTGTTCGTCCAAGGTTTCCGGACCGTTCTGTCGTGGCTGTCCATTGGTCTGTCCTGTGCAGGAGAGCAGGAATGCGGTCAGTATTACGGAGATTGTAAGTATCGTTCTCATCGTTCTTTGTATGCTGAGTGTTATGGTCTTCATCTGCAAATATACGCAAAATCTCCTGACCAGTCAAGCTGACGTTGTTGAAAATCTCCGTCAAAGGTAGTCTTAGGGATCTTCCTGAAACGGATTGCAGACAGCTCTGCAAAGACTGGCGGATAACCCTCATAGACGCTCTGCGGCAACTTTGTACAGGATTCCGCATACACAAAAGCCCCCGGACGCGGACACGTCCGGGGGCAAATTCATTTCTAACGGAATCATCTCAATTCCTGCCTCTTCGTTTCTCACATCGAGGCCGGTGTCCCTCCATCAGAGAGCGGCATACGGCTTTAGTCTACCGTAATCTGACGTGCGACCTTCTGTTCCTGGACCTTGATCTTAGGCAGGACAACGGTCAGCACACCATTTGCGACACGGGCGGCAATCCCCTCTTTCTGGACATCATCCGGCAGAATCAGGGTCTGCTCTGTGCTTGCTGTAAGCAAACTCACGCCGCAGGTAGTGTCCCTTTTCTTCTTTCTCTTCGGCTTTCTTTTCCATTTTGATGGTCAGATCACCGTCGCTGTTGATGTTCACATCGAAATCGTCCTTGCTCAACCCCGGTGCTGCAAGCTCTACGGTGTAATCCTTGTCAGACTCCTGTACGTTGATGGCTGGTGCTGTCGCATTTGCCTTAGGCATATTAGCCGTGTTCAAAAAGTCATTGAAAACTTCTGGTAACCATGAATTTCTATACATATCTTAATCTCCTTTACTTTAGTTGTTTGTTAATGTTTTGTACTGACTGTTCTGCAAGGAGCGTACCAGCGGGTTGTTTCTGACATTCTGTCTGCTTTGTATGACAATTTGTCTTGTTCCCTGTTCTTGAATCCTTATTCAGCCAATAATTCTTTCAGTACGACGGCATTGTTGTGATCTTCGTCGTGAGCGGCAAAGAGCAGCGTAGCGTCGGGATGTTCCCTGAGAACAGCCCGGAGCTCGTCCAAGGCTCCGCTCCCGGCCAGCTCTGCACGATACCGCTGCTCGAACTCGGGGAACTTCTCCGGGTCGTGTCCGAACCACTTGCGCAGTTCATTGCTCGGCGCAACCGACTTCAGCCAGAGGTCGATCTGCGCTTTTTCTTTACTGATGCCCCGCGGCCACAACCGGTCGACGAGGATACGATAACCGTCGGATTCTTCCGCCGGTGCGTAGGCACGTTTGATTTTCATTGTCTTATTCCAGTTTTAGTGCTCTTGGAAAGATGATCATATTCTCTACATAGACGTGTTCGAGAAGATAGTCACGGAACCGGCGCAGGTCGGCGAGAACCTTCCCGTATTCCGGCTCGGCATCCGCAGGCGCAGTGTAGTTGTTTGTGAGTACGGCAATTCGCCCGTGGCGTTCAATCTCGTCGCTATGGTCTGCCATCATCGCATCGATGGGGTACTGGATCGTGCCGCAATGGAACGGCATGTGCTCCTGTCCCAGCTCCGAAGCGTGGAAGAGGTCGATGATGAAAGGGAAGAGTACGTTCTCTTCTTTCTGACAGTGTACGTCGAGGTCGGCAACGCTGTTGCGGAAGTGGTCTGCCACACGGTCCAGTTCCGGGTGTGTGGCAGCAAGTGCGTCCAGTCTGCCCAGCAGCTCGTTCCCATACTTACGTGTGTTCCGGTGATGGAACTTCAGAACATAGTCGACAAGCAGGTCGAGGTCCCATGTCTCAAAGGGAATTGCAGGCTTAAATGATGTTTCTGACATATCGTTTGGTTTTTCTGCAAAGGTATATGGATTATCTGTATTATGAGGTAACATTTGTGTCCGTGAGAGATTAAAGTTGGTTAAAACATGAGTATTACGGGGAAAAATGCTAACTTTGCACACCATGGAAGATAAAGTTATGAAGTCGCTCCGGACCTGTCCGCTCTTTGCCGGGATGAGCGATGTTGAGATAGAACTGACCCTGGACAATGTGCCCCACCAGCTGGTCTCGCTGCCGGCCCATGAGGTCTATGCACTGGCAGGCATGCCTTGCCGCCATGTTGATATTGTGGTAAGCGGCTTCCTGATCTGCCGTATGGCGGCCCTTTCGGGGAAGCAGGTTGAGGTGAGCCGTCTGCGCAGCGGCAATCTTGTTGCACCGGCTTTCGTTTTTTCAAAGGACCGCAGCCTGCCGGTGAGTGTGGAGACAGACGGGAAGGTCGACCTGTTCCGTATGCAGCCTGAGGCACTGAAGATGCTGATGGACACGGATGAGACCATCCGTATGAATTTTATCCGTATCCTGTCGAATATCGATGTCTTCCTGACGCATAAGATGAAGATACTCAGTCTTTTCACGGTACGGGAGAAAGTAGCCTACCTCCTTCTTGAAAGAGCAGGGGAACAGGGCAGCGACGAGATCCATCTTGAACGGTCCCGGCAGGAGATAGCCGACTCGTTCGGCATTCAGAAGTTCTCCCTTCTCAGAGTCCTGTCCGATCTGGAGAAAGAGGGTGTCATAGAAATCAAGGGGAAGAACATCAAGATTCTCGACCGCCATAAGCTGTCCCGGTAGATGCATGGTCTGCCGTCCGCTTTCAGGAAAGATAAAGGACTGGCTTGTCTGAAAGGCGGAAATCCAATAGAGGTGATTTATGGAATCGGTTTGTATTTGAACGGCCATGACGGTCGTACCAGGAGACGTTTTACTGTTCGGGAAAGATGACACTGAATGTTTTATGGATTCTTGTGGGTATAGCCCTTGTGTTATGGGGAGCTGACCGCCTGACGGACGGTGCGGTGGCTGTGGCAGAGCAGATGCGGGTGCCGCAGATTGTCATCGGACTGACCGTCGTGGCGATGGGGACGAGTATGCCCGAGTTCTGTGTGAGCCTTGTTTCGGCATTGAAAGGAACTCCCGACCTGGCGGTGGGTAACATCGTCGGGTCTGACATCTTCAACACTTTGCTCATCGTAGGTGTGTCGGCACTGACGGCACCGATGGCCATCCTGAAGACTACTGTCAGGAAGGACATTCCTTTTTCCCTTGTTGCATCAGCCGTATTGCTGATCATGTGTCTTGACGGAGAAATCGGCAGGGGTGATGCCGCTGTTCTGTTTGTGCTCTTTCTCACCTTTATGTACATGACGCTCAAGGAAGCCGGAACGGAGGCCGGGGGTGACAGCGACAGGAAGAAGCCGCAGGCAGCATGGCTTTTCGGCGGTGTGGATTGTCGTCGGCCTGGCGTGCCTGATAGGCGGCAGCAATCTTTTTGTTGAAGGAGCGACGGGAGTGGCTGCAAGTCTGGGTGTTTCGGAGGCTGTTATCGGTCTGACAATCGTTGCCGGTGGTACGTCTCTTCCGGAACTGGCGACGAGTGTCGTCTCGGCCCGCAAAGGGAAACAGCGGCATAGCTGTCGGAAATGTCCTCGGATCAATGTGTTCAATATCCTTGCCATCCTCGGTGTTACCGGGATGATAACCCCTATGAAGCTCCGGGGGATTACCATGACCGACCTGTCCATGCTGGTGGTCTCTGTGATACTTCTGTGGCTCTTCTCTTTTACCAGGTACAGGATTGAGAGATGGGAAGGTGCCGTGCTGACGGCAGTGTTCGTAGGGTATATGTGTTATTTGGTGTGAAGGGCCTCTGGGCCGGCTTGCGCATGAAGAATTCCCGGCCGCTGGGAACACGGTTCCCAGCGGCCGGGAATGTCGTTCCCAACGGTCGGGAACTGTGTTCCAGACGGCTGGGAATACCGTTGATTACCGATACTGCCGGAGAAGACAGACTGGAAGACCGGTCTTCCGGTCAGCATGCTATAGAATCTCTCTTGCTATCCATGCGCAGGCTTCAGCATCGGCGAGGGCATGGTGGTGCCGGGAGAGATCGTAGCCGCAGGCTGCTGAGACAGTGTGCAGCTGGTGGTTGGAAAGGTGAGGAAAGACACGCCGTGCTGCTCTTAGCGTGTCAAGGAACTCATAGTCAGGATAGTCCATCCGGTAGGTTTGAAAGCATGCCCGCAGGCATCCCTTGTCGAACGGAGCATTGTGTGCCACAAGCGGAAGTCCCTCGATGAGCGGTTCTATCCTTGCCCATACCTTGCTGAAGACCGGAGCATCGTCGGTATCTTCGCGTGTCAGCCCGTGAACCTGTGTACACCGCCATTGGTAGTAGTTCGGTTCAGGATGGACGAGAGAATAGAATGTGTCTGCAACCTCTCCGCCCCTTACGATTACGACTCCCACCGAGCAGACACTGCTGCGCTCGAAATTGGCCGTCTCGAAATCAATTGCTGCAAAGTTCTGCATAATCTCCTGTAAAGCGTTTAAGGTCTCTGTTTGTTTTTTCTGCAAATATACGTCTTTTTCTCCAATTATACGTCGGTTGGAATAAAGAATGGAGCAATCTGTCTCCTTTAAAATGGCGGCAGTATTATGGGCGGGGAAATTCTCTTTTGCGGAATTTCTCTGTAAAATATTTGCATCTTCAACAGATTTTTTCTAACTTTGCCCCGAAATCGGTGAGTCCCTTGTCTGGAGACTACAGTTGACTGTGTGAATATGACGGCAAAGGAAAATATCAACGGCGGCAGCAAGGGCCTGCGGGGAAACAGAGGTTTCCTTGCAACTTTTAACGCTTTATATTTGGCAGTCCCGGATATTTTGCTAACACACACACACACACACACACACACACACACACACACACACACACACACACAGGCGCACCGTCGCTGAGCCTCCCTCTAAAAAAACGTTCGCATACGCGCGCATGGCGTGCCGCAATCCCAGCAGACAAAAGGGCTTCGCATGAGTTCCCTTTGTCCCGCTTTTTCCGTGTCCTTCTGTCCCGTCGGGCAGAGGAAATAAGTGCAATCAACTCATAAAACAGAAAATATATGAAACAGAAGGAAAACAGGAAAAACATGTCTCTCCGAAGGCAGAGTGCGTCCGTACGGAGCAGGACCTTCTTCAGATGACGCCTTTCTCCGGCGACCACAAGGACGCCCCCGACGACGGCCAGCCGCTGCATGCGCGCCGCATCGACTCTTTCGGCTGGGAAGACGAAGAGGACGACGGAGAGTCCTCCGGAAGACAGCAACTGGTAACGAACGAAAACAACAAGACAATGAAAGAAAAAAAGAAAGCAGGGCATCCTGCCGCTGCTGGCCCTCGCCGCCGTGCTGTTCGGCCTGCGCCGCAGACGATGCAGACACCGACAGACAGAACCCGAAGCCCGACACCGCAGGGCTTACCGCCTTCGTCATGGAAGACAGCACCGGCAGCCCCGCCACCCGTCTCGTAGGCGAACATACCGGTTCGGGTGTCAGGTTCTATTGGTCCAGAGATGATCGTATCTTTGTGGACAACCCCACGGAGAATGACGAGTGGAGGGCTGATAAATATAACAATATCCGCGATTTGACAAGAGAGGGATGGAAAATTGACGACGGGGCGTGCACTCCGAAAGCCAAGTTCTTGTTCGAGGGGGAATTTACCAAGCCCGAATACCGCGTGCGCTTTTTGGGCAGATGGCAATACAGAAATCCAGACAAGATATATATCGCAGATGATGACAATTATATAGGCCCTCTAATTTTGGATCAGGATTATCATCAGACGGGAGACTTTGCTACGGGTATAGCCCGCAGACAGGCCGATGGAACTTATACCTTCCAGCTTGAACACAAAGCCTCTTACATTACCTTCCGGCCATACTCCACACAGAAAGCCTTCAGGAATGCTGTAGGCGGAGCGCGTATTGATGATATTGAGGTATCGGCCGACCAGGCCCTCTGCGGCAGGTTCGACATCAAGGGCGACACCATTGACCTCAGCTCGCGTCCCACTGACGAGGCGTACAAGAAGGTCACCTGCTCAAGAGGAGCGTATTATAGCCTCTTAAATATTCCTTCAGAGGTTACACCTTCTGGCCCTTATGCCATTATGGTCGTTGCCCCTGGCACGTACACCAACTTCACCGTGAGATACAGGTTCGGACCCAATTTCAATTTTTCGACAGGCTACGTCACCAAGACCTATCCGCGCGTGACCTTCACTGCGGGAAAGAACAAGGTGATAAGCCAGAAAATCCAGGTAGAGGAATATCCCGGCGATACGTATTATATGTGGGATGCCGCTGAACCCTACTGGAAAGGCCACGAATGGAACAGCTCCGACCCTGCACAGCCCATTGGCGGATTTGCAACTGACCATTACCCGAAGAGCAACGCCGACTCCCGCTGGTACAATGAAGTCCCGTCATACGCCGGTGCCGACGGAGCGGCCCCTGCCGTGGCTGCCAGCCGCAGCTGTAAAGACTGCCCCAACATCAACGAGCTGATCTGGTATTTTGTGTATGGCGCTCCCTATGTGGACTATGAAGTATACGCCCTGATGGACGAAATCTGGTGTGGGAGAGTGTGGCTGAAGAAGCTGAGCACGATAGCCCGGGAACAGGGTAAGACCGTAGCCGAACTGAAGGAGAAGGCACCCGACGGTGTCGACTATACAAGAAGCACCAAGAAACCTGACATGGACTCTTTCCACACCGCCAGCGGAGAGTTGGGGCATGGCAAACCGAACAATATGACCGACTACTTCAGCCTGCCCTTTTTAGGAGGGTACGGACCTACCGAAAATGATTTCAGCCCTTCCCATCCCAAGCGCTGGATGTTTGGCAATACTCCGGGGGCCGCATTCTACTGGTCGAGCACACCTACTCCGGGATCTCCGGACGAGGCATACGTCTGGGAAGTGGATCTTTTCAAGAAAACTTCGACAAAATTTGATATTAGACCAATGAATCGCAAGTATGGAATTAGCCGGATGTGGCCGGCCGACCGCTAAGCGGCCCTGTGCCCATGCCGGTTTCCCCTTGCGGCACCTGGTTTCACTCCCGGTGAATGCTGCCGGATGAGGTAGTGTCAGGATGCAGCTTCACGGCCTGTCAGTCCCTCAATCTGCAGGCAGCGTTCCCCGAGAAAAGCAAAGACCATTTCATTACTCAACGACGAGTTATGGAATGGTCTTTTCCTTGTCGTACCGTCTCAACCCCGGCGGCTGTCAAAATCTAAGCGTCAGGGATGGCAGTTTCCTAAAATAGAATTTAGCAAAAAAATACAGAAAAGTTTGGTCGGTTCGCAGGAAAATCGTACCTTTGCACTCGCAAAAACGAAATGAGCGCCCTTAGCTCAGCTGGTAGAGCAACTGACTCTTAATCAGTGGGTCTAGGGTTCGAGTCCCTAAGGGCGCACACAGACAGGCTTCTGACCCGGGCCTTTTCGTTCAGCAGCGCCCTTAGCTCAGCTGGTAGAGCAACTGACTCTTAATCAGTGGGTCTAGGGTTCGAGTCCCTAAGGGCGCACATAAGAGGATTTCCGTTCATGGGGAATCCCTTTTTGTTTTTCTGTTCTTTCCGCTGTATAATCCGATTAATTTTGTGTAAATTTGCAGCTTATGAAGCAAAACCGCCTCAAGATATATATTACACTTCTGCTCTTCCTCATCATGTCAGGTGCATGGGCGGGCAGTGGAGGTGATGGACTTATCGGTTATCCCGGAGGAAAGTGTTATATGTTCCGTGTCACGTTGGTGGACAAAGCCGGTACGCCCTACTCCCTGGACAGGCCGGAACAGTTTCTGTCGAAAGCGTCGGTTCTCCGGCGGCAACGGCAGGGGCTGCAGCTTGACTCTACCGATCTCCCTGTGTCGCCGGCCTATATCCAGCGAATCAGGAAGGAGGGAGCAAGGATTGTGGCAGTGAGCAAGTGGAACAATTCGGTTCTCGTCCGGGGCGACAACCGGCAGACACTGGAAGACCTGAAAGTACTTCCGTTCGTGAAGGACAGCAGGCTGGTATTCGTCTCTCCGGACTCTGTCCGTCCTCTGTCCCAGCGCGTTCGTTACCGTACAGATCTGCAGGTCCTTGACTCAACGGTCCACGACTATTACGGGATGGGGAAGGCGCAGCTGGAGAATCTGGATGGCAGGAGACTGCATAATCTGGGCTTTATGGGGCAAGGGATGACGATCGCCGTGCTGGATGCAGGTTTCATGAATGTGGACAGGATTCCTGCCTTCAGGAATGTGAACATCCGTGGTACGCGTAATTTCGTCGCAGGATATGACGACGATGTCTTCAAGGAAATGGACCATGGGACCAAGACGCTGTCGACGATAGCCATGAACCAGCCTGCCGTCTTTGTGGGTACGGCCCCTAAGGCCGCTTTCTGGCTTCTTCGCACGGAGGACTATCTTACGGAAAGCCCGGCGGAGGAAGACTTCTGGATAGCCGCTGCGGAGTTCTCCGATTCTGTAGGAGTGGATGTCATCAGTTCCTCTTTGGGCTATCATGGCTTTGATGACAAGTCGGCGAATTATCATTATTCCGATCTGGACGGCCGTACGGCTCCCATATCGCAAGTGGCCTCCCGCCTGGCAGGAAAGGGGATGGTCCTCGTCAACAGTGCCGGCAACGACGGCATGGGATCGTGGAAAAAGATCAATGTTCCGGCGGATGCTTTCGACATTCTCACGGTGGGGGCAATATCTCCTGACGGTGTGAATGCTGCATTTTCGTCGGTCGGTCCTACGGCAGACGGTCGTGTCAAGCCTGATGTGATGGCGTATGGCCGTCCGACGAACGTGGTGTCGGGGAGGGGATACATCACTCCTGATACCGGTACGTCGTTTGCCTGTCCGCTCATTGCCGGAATGGTAGCTTGTCTGTGGCAGGCGTTGCCTCATAAGTCTGCAACGAGAATTATCGAACTCGTCCGCAGGATGGGAAGCAACTGCCGCAGGCCTGACAATATCATGGGGTATGGTGTTCCGGACTTCTGGTCGGCCTAGCAGTCGGCTACCCGTTGTACGGAGGGATGATGAGGGGGGCTGAATGTGCCTTGATGGAGGCAAGAGGAATCAGAGGAAGATACACCTTATTATAGTGGGATTTGAATAAAATGGAGAAAGCACTCACGCTCTATGAACTGAACTGTGGTGGCAGACACTATCGACGCCACTGGCACGCTCCTACTGGGTAGAAGGCCGAACTCTCCGAGGTCCCGTGAGAACCGCGGACACTGTTCATGGAACTGATAGAGAAGGACGGAATGAGGAATGTCCCGTGGCCGGGCGATCGGCAAGTGCTGGCGCAACGTATGGTCGGTCATCATGCCCTACTTTGTCCGCATTACCGGTCAGCAGGTGCATTCGGGAATGAAGCTGATGTTGCAGGTGCATGCCCAGTTCCATCCCCAGTACGGCTTCTCGTGGATTGTTGATGACATCAATCCTGAATTTACAATGGGTGACATGATGCGGAAACGGCAGGAAATCGTCCGCCGGCTGAAGGAAGAGGGAGTGTTCGACCTGCAGAAGGAGCTTCGTCTTCCTATGTTCGCCAGTCGTATTGCCGTTATCTCCTCCGAGACTGCGGCAGGCTATGGGGATTTCTGCAACCAGTTGGAAACGAACGAATATGGTTTCAAGTTCCATATAGAACTGTTCCAGACCGTCATGCAGGGCGGACAGGTGGAGCCGGGTATCATATCGGCTCTTGACAGAATCAACGGGCGTGAGGATGAGTTCGATGCTGTTGTCATTATCCGGGGCGGTGGCGCAACGGCCGACCTCAGCGGCTTTGATACACTGGAGCTTGCAGAGAATGTGGCGAACTTCCCCCTACCGGTCATAACGGGTATCGGGCACGAGCGTGATGAGAGTGTGCTGGACATGGTGGCGTTCCTGCGTGTGAAGACACCGACGGCTGCTGCGTCTTTTCTCATTGACCAGCTGGCAGCAACGCTTGCGAGGGTAGAGAATGCACAGAGAACGCTCGCCGAAGGTGTCAGGAGGAAACTGGAGACGGAAAAGATGCGTCTCCGGCATTTCGGGTCGCATATTCCGGTGCTCTTCTCCCTTGTCCGTACGAAACAGGAGGCACGGCTTGACGCACTTTTCCATAGGCTTGCAGAACGGATGGGCGAATCCCTGCACCGGTCGGCTTTCCATCTCGATGCACTGATGCAGCAGGCATTGCCCCCTCTGCATCTCCGCCTTTCCGAAGCGTCTCACCGGCTTGAAATGCTCGATCAGCGTGTGCGTCTGCTCGACCCCTCTCTGCTGTTGAAACGGGGTTACAGCATTACGCTGCACAACGGCCGGGCTGTCCGCAGTGCGGGAGAGCTGAAGGTCGGAGATGTGATCACGACAAGATTTGCTGAAGGAGAGATTGAGAGCAAGGTGGACAGTCTGAGATAGCTTTCCCCCGGGCAATTGTGGAACTGGCGTTTTCAGCTTTCCTGATATTCCATTCTCTCTGGTCTTTTCAGGCTCTCTGATCTTACAGGCTTCCCCAGTACTGGATAGAATCGCCGGAATCTCATAGACCAGTTTCCTCTATGGCAGCCAGGATTAATAATGACAAAAAACAATCACAATGAAAAGAAGTAAATTACGAGAGGCTGTTCATCAGCTGGAGAACATTGTCGAGGAAGATGGAGCGTGGCGAACTGGATGTTGATTCCATGGTCTCACAGCTGAAGCGGGCACTAGGGAACTTGTAAGCTCTGCAGAAGAAACTGAAGCATACTGATGATGAGATTCAGAAGCTGCTTTCTGACCAGTGAGACTGTGTCCCGTGCGGGAAGGAATGCCAGAGGGCATTAACAAACCCGGTATTTGGTTTGCATGGTAAAAGAATTTTGCGTACTTTTGTATTTTAGTGTCACAGAATGTTAGATTAAATACATATTAATATGAAAAATCTGGATTGGTCAAACTTGACATTTGGCTATCAGCCAACTGATTACAACGTGCGCTGTTATTACCGTAACGGGAAGTGGGGAGAAGTGGAAGTCTGTTCGGATGAATACCTGAAACTCCATATGGCTGCAACCTGCCTTCACTACGGACAGGAGGCTTTCGAGGGCTTGAAGGCTTACCGGTGTCCCGACGGAAAGGTACGTGTCTTCCGTATGGAGGAGAATGCCGCCCGCCTGCAGAGTACCTGCCGTGGCATTGTCATGCCGGAAGTTCCCACGGAGTTGTTCGTCGAGATGGTCAAGAAAGTGGTTCGTCTCAACCAGGCGTATATTCCGCCCTATGAGAGTGGAGCAACGCTGTACATCCGTCCGTTGCTGATCGGCACTTCTGCTCAGGTAGGTGTCCGTCCGTCCGAGGAATATTGTTTCCTGATATTCGTCAGTCCTGTCGGGCCTTATTTCAAAGGTGGATTCTCGGCCAATCCCTATGTCATCGTACGTGATGCTGACCGTGCTGCACCGCTGGGAACGGGAATGTACAAGGTGGGTGGAAATTACGCTGCATCCCTGAGAGCTAACCGACGGGCACACGAGAAAGGCTATGCTTCTGAATTCTACCTTGATGCAAAGGAGAAGAGGTATGTCGATGAATGTGGAGCGGCCAACTTCTTCGGCATAAAGAACAACACCTATATAACTCCGGAGTCTACCTCCATCCTCCCCTCCATCACCAACAAGAGCCTGATGCAGATTGCTGAAGATCTGGGCATGAAGGTGGAACGCCGCCCCGTCCCCGAGGAGGAACTCGACAGTTTTGAGGAAGCTGGTGCCTGTGGTACAGCGGCTGTCATCTCTCCCATATCTCATCTTGATGACATGGAGACAGAAAAGGTTTACAGTTTCGGCGACAGGCCCGGACCGTGGTCAACCAGGCTCTATGAGACCCTCCGCGGCATCCAGTATGGGACCATTGAAGACAGACACGGCTGGACGACGGTCGTGATTGAATAGTTCCCGGGTGTCTTTCCGGAGCGGTTTTCATGTGACTTTATTTTGGGCCATTGACGGTAAAGTGTCATTTTTGCAGCATGAATCACCGTCAGTGACAGATACAGGATATTTTCATTAATCATATAAAAAAATCAGGAGAGTAAGAAAATGAATATGACAAAGAAGATGCAGGATGCGTTCAACGCACAGATTGTCGCAGAATTGTGGTCGTCAAACCTCTATCTGCAGATGGCATGCTGGTTCCGCAAGGAGGGCTGGAAAGGTTTTTCGAGCTGGATGTACAAGCAGGCAGAGGAGGAGAGGCAGCACGCCATGGACATGGCGCAGTTTGTTCTCCACCGTGGCGGAGAAGTAGTCCTTACGGCGATTGATGCCGTCAAGACTGACTGGGCGGATGCCAAGGAAGTTTTCGTAGATACGCTGGCGCATGAGCAGAACGTGACAGAGCTCATCAACCGGCTGGCAGACGTCGCCGATGAGGAGAGAGACCGCGCTTCACAGAACTTCATTGCAAAGTACATTGACGAGCAGGTGGAGGAGGAACGGAGCGTCCAGGACATTCTGGATTCCTTTGCACATCTGTCGAGCCATGCCGTTGCGCATATTGACAGTCAGCTCGCCAAGCGTCAGTAATACGGACGTGGATACACGACGGAAGAGTGCAGGGGGGCAGGCCTGTCTCCGGCACTCTTTGTTTCTGAGCCGTTGTATAAGAACCTCCGGATGTCTGTAGAGATGTGTCGTGGAACGGTGCTGTCCAATAGACATTCCTCGTGTAAGTCCGGCCATCAGTGTCTTACTGTAATATGCAGCGGAATGAACGGGCCTTCCCTGCAGATGTGTTGATGCCTGGCACACATTGTGTTGACGGCAGGCTCCAGCCGTGTTGAGGGTTCACACCCTTACAATATATTGCCGGGACGGGAGCCGCTTGCGGCTGGAGAAGAGCTGTGCCGGCAGAACTTATTCGATCAGGGGGCTGCTTTATCCATGAACAATGTGGAATTGTCTGTTCAAAAGAGATTACGCATGGGTGTCATGCTGTTGAAGCCTTGCCGGACAGCTTTCAAGGAATATAAGTGCAGGGAAGGGAATGTACAGACTCGGTAAACATTCGGTCCTGCACGTTAAAGCTATATGCTCTACACGACAGCCATCCACGTGTTTAGCGGGATAACCTTACTTTAGAGGGTAATATTTGTTGTTTATCCATCTGTTTCATTGTCTGTTCGAGTTATTTTTGCTATCTTTGTCCTGCTAATGGCAGAAGGCGGCCTGAACAGGGCAGCAGATGGTGACATGACATGTATCAAGAATTCCCGTTATGATGCAGACGGTGAGTGAAAAGTAAAAGCTATGTTCAAATTTTTCAAGGAAATCATAGAAAGTTTTAAGGAAGGTGTAGAAGAGGGTAGAGCTGAACTTGAAAGCGAAAGGAAGTCCGAGTATAATGCTACCCATGGAGCAGTCTCCAAGGTGAAAAGGCAGGGTCTCCCAACTGTGGAGAATCTTGCTCTGGCGTTGAGCTGTCCTTTCCGTTCCGTCCTGACTTCAGGTTTCCCGATACGTCTGATGGAGTTCGGTCGGTTGGCAGATGATGAAATGAGAAGACTGAGGAAACTCCTGAAAAGAGATTTTGGAATAAGGGATGCCGCAGATGTTTCCAGTGTCTTGGAAGAGCTGGAGGAAGCGCATGACGAGGAGGACAATCTTCCCCGTTCTATATTTTTAGCAGGACTGAATCTTTATATTCTGACATCTGCTGTAGATGTCGGATATCTGCCTTTCTGTAAAGTTGAACCTCTTTGCCGTGAGAAAATAAACTTTATCAGCACGAACGTAGTTTCGTGGCAGCAGTTCGGACTGTTGTTCATGGAAGGTGAGTGTATCAACAATGCCATTGGAAGGCGGTTCTTGAAAAAGAGCATACGGTCATTGCTGGTGGAAGAATCCAGTCCATGGTGCATCTTCCCATGGGAGAGTATTTCCCAAGGCCCTTGATTCTGTAGAATGACAATTGTGACGGGACTCTCTATTCAAGGTAAAATATTGTCTTTGCAGGGAAGACTTTTGGACATTGAGCCTTGAGCATCGAACTTTGTGATATGTGTCGAGGGAATCCTCCTTGATGATAATCAGACAGTTTGATTTTCAACAACCAGAAACAGAAAAAGGAAAATGATTTCAATAGACGGACTGACAGTGGAATTCGGCGCAAAGCCATTGTTCAAGGATGTTTCATTCGTCATCAACGAGCGAGACAGGATAGCCCTGGTGGGGAAGAACGGCGCCGGAAAATCAACGATGCTGAAGATTCTCTGCGGCCTGCAGAAACCTTCAGGCGGATCGGTATCTGTTCCCAATGAAACGACTGTGGGTTATCTCCCGCAGGTGATGAAGTTGTCCGATGACACGACTGTGAAAGAAGAGACGCGCAAAGGCGTTTGCTGATACGACAAAGATGAAACACGTCTCAGGAAAATGGAAGAGGAGATGGCCGAGCGTTCCGACTATGAGAGTGAAGGGTATGCGGAGCTCGTGGATCGGTTCACAACGGAACATGAACGGTATATGATGATGGGAGGAGAGAGTTATGAAGCTGAGATTGAACGTACGCTGACGGGGCTCCGGTTTTTGCAGGAAGACTTTGACCGCCCTCACGTGAGTTCTCCGGCGGATGGCGTATGCGCATCGAACTTGCGAAGATTCTTCTCCGTCGTCCTGATGTGCTCCTGCTTGACGAGCCGACGAACCATCTTGACATAGAGTCTATCCGGTGGCTTGAGCAGTTTCTCTCACAGAGTGCCAAGGCGGTTGTGCTCGTGAGCCACGACCGTGCCTTCATCAATAACGTGACGGACCGTACGCTGGAGATTACCTGCGGACACGTTGAAGACTACCGTGTGAAGTATGACGAGTATCTCGTCCTGCACCGTGAACGCCGTGAACAGCAGCTGCGTGCCTATGAGAACCAGCAGAAGGAGATAGCCGACATGAAGGCTTTCATTGAGCGTTTCCGTTATAAGCCCACAAAGGCCGTACAGGTACAGCAGCGCATACGTCAGCTGGAAAAGATTGTACCTATAGAGGTGGATGAAGTGGACAGCTCTGCAATGCACCTGAAGTTCCCCCCATGTCTGCGGAAGTGGAGATTATCCTGTCATCGCAGAGGAACTCAAAAAAGTCTACCCAAGCAGATTGCACGGCGACGGACCGGGACAGACGGTGTTCGAGGGCGTCAATCTGACAATCAAACGAGGCGAGAAGGTTGCCTTTGTAGGTAAGAACGGTGAAGGAAAATCAACCTTTGTGAAGTGCATCATGGGAGAGATTCCTTTTGAGGGTACGCTGAAGATAGGGCATAATGTACAGATAGGGTATTTTGCACAGAACCAGGCACAGCTGCTGGATGAGAACCTTACAGTCTACGAGACGATAGACAGAGTTGCGACAGGTGATATGCGCCTGAAGATAAACGACCTTCTTGGTGCTTTCATGTTCGGCGGCGAGACATCCGACAAACGCGTCAAGGTGCTTTCGGGTGGTGAGCGTTCACGTCTGGCAATGATAAAGCTCCTGCTCGAACCCGTCAACCTCCTCATTCTCGACGAGCCGACAAACCATCTTGATATTCCTTCAAAAGAAGTTCTGAAGGAAGCCATCAAAGCTTTTGACGGCACGGCTATCATAGTGAGTCATGACCGTGAGTTCCTCGACGGGCTGGTCAGCAAGGTGTATGAGTTCGGTGGTGGGTGCGTGCGAGAGCATCTGGGAGGAATTTATGATTATCTTGAAAGTCTCACTCCCTTGATGCCTCTTCTGGAGAGAAAGGAAGTGTCAATCTGGATTTTCCGGTGCGTGGCGGCAACCAGCCGGCAGCCCCTCTCTGAAGGAAGAGGGCGGAGATACCTCCGTGAGTTCCGGGTCTTCTGCCTATGCTGAACACAAGGCCCGGCAGAAGAAAGATACGCAAGGCACAGCGTGCCGTGGAAGAGACGGAAGCGAAGATAGCTGAGCTGGAAGCACTTTGGAAGACAGAAACTTGATGAACTCCTCATGATAGCAGAAAATGCTTCGGCTATGGAACTCGTGACGGAATACACAGATATTCAGCGGGAACTTGATGAAGAGAACGACAGATGGATGGTGTTGTCGGAGAATCTGGAGGCTCTCAGGAGCTAAGCAGTTCTTTCTCTTTTCGGTATAGGGGTAAGGGGAGAAGAAGACGGTAGGAAGAAGAATTTACTTTTAATTTATTATTATATGAAAATCAAGACACTTTTTACCAACGATGCTCATCGCATCTGCCCAGTTACCGGTATGGCGCAGAGTCAGGCGAGTATCAAGGCCGAGAATCTTGACAAGTCGGTCCGACCGGCTGACGACTTCTTCACATTTGCGACCGGAGGATGGCAGAAGCGCAATCCGCTCCCAGCTGCATTCTCCCGTTTCGGCTCGTTCGATCAGTTGCAGGAGAATAACAACAAACGTATCAATACCATTCTTTCAGACTTGCTCAAAAAGCGGGGTAAGGAAGGGACAGTCGAGAAGAAACTGGGTGACTTCTATCGGCTTGCCATGGATTCTGTGCGCCGTAACAAAGAGGGTGTCAGTCCTGTCAGACCCTTGCTGGACGAAATGGAAGAGGCAAAGACATTGTCAGACCTCCGTGCGATCCAGCTGAAGTATGTTGTCTTCGGTTACGGTGTGTCGTTCGACTATGGCTTTGATGCCGATGAGAAGAATGCGAAGATGAACATCCTGAACATCTCACAAGGCGGGCTGACTCTCGGACAGAAGGAGTACTATCTTGACAATGACAAGGCGACGAGTGACATTCGGAATGCCTATCGAAAGTTCATTGTCAATATGTTCCGTCTCTATGGATTCTCTGACGGTCAGGCACTGGCGAGGCGCGATGCCGTTATGCGTTACGAAACGATGCTGGCATTGCTTTCTAAAAGCCGTACGGAACTGCGCGACGTTGAAGCCAACTACAATAAGATGACACTCGATGAGTTCAAGGCGAAGTATCCTGAAATTCCTCTTGAAGAGCTGGCGAATGCGGAGGGGATAAGGAGCGAGTATATCCAGTCGATGGTTGTTGGTCAGCCCGCATTCCTTGCAGGTGTCGACAGACTGGCCTCGACAGAGAGTGCTGATGAACTCCGTGCGCGTATGGAGTGGAGTGTTATCCTCTCTTCGGCTAACTATCTGAGCGATGACGTTCGTGCTGAATACTTCAGCTTCTTCAGCAAGACAATGCGTGGGACGAAGCAGGATTATCCGCGTTGGAAACGTGCGACACAGCAGGTGGAGAGTCAGATGGGAGAGGCTCTCGGACGTATCTACTGCGAGCGTTACTTCCCTGCAACAAGCAAGAAGCGCATGGAAGATCTTATCAAGAACCTGCAGGCAAGTCTTGCCGAGCGCATCAAGGCGCAGGACTGGATGAGCGAGCCGACAAAGCAGGCTGCCCTCGAAAAACTATCTACTTTCTATGTCAGGTGGGACTATCCCGACAAGTGGAAGAATCTGAGCCAGCTTGCAATCGATCCGTCGGCGTCTTATTACAAGAACGTACAGGCCTGCCGGAAGTTCTGGTCGGAAGACGCTATCAGGGAGAAAGCTGGAAAACCGGTCGACAAGGACCTGTGGCTGATGACTCCCCAGACTGTAAACGCATATTATAACCCGACGACAAATGAAATCTGCTTCCCGGCAGGTATTCTCCAGTACCCGTTCTTTGATCCAAAGGCTGATGACGCTTTCAATTATGGTGCCATCGGTGTGGTTATCGGACATGAGATGACCCACGGATTTGACGATCAGGGACGTCACTATGATAAGGATGGAAATATGACCGACTGGTGGACTGCAGAGGACGGCAGGAACTTTGAAGCCCGTACCGGAAAGTATGCCGACTTTTTCAGTGCCATCAAGGTGTTGCCAGACCTCAATGCGAATGGCAAGCTCACTTTGGGTGAGAACCTTGCCGACCACGGTGGACTTGAGGTCGCATTCAACGCTTTCGAAAAGACACCTGAAGCAAGGAAGGGTAAAGTCATTATGGGCTTCACGCCTGAGCAGCGTTTCTTCATAGCATACGCCGGTGTCTGGGCTAACAACATCACCGAGGCGGAGATACGTAGTCGTGTGAAGAGCGACCCCCATTCCCTGGGTGAGTGGCGCGTAAACGGTGCTCTTCCGCATATTGATGCATGGTATAAGGCCTTCGGTGTAAAGGAAAGCGACAAACTCTTCATCCCGGAATCTGAACGTCTGAAACTCTGGTAATCATTATCGGAACGGATAAGGGCTGCATCAAAAGTCTGTTGGCACTTTTGATGCAGCCCTCTTTGCTTCCGTAAGATTTTTCCTGTCAATTGATTCTTCGAGTATGGCCTGCCTTCTGTTGGTGACTTTTCTGTTTTGTGACTGACGGATTTGCTGTTGAAGACAGTTCTTGTCCCGATATTTTACCTTTCCCGATAAGAGATTTACTCTGGACTCTTGTGTTTTCTGTAACCCTTTGAAGAGGCTATGACGGATAAGGATAACACGATTCGTAACAGAAGTATAGCTTTTGATTTTTCAGAAAGATAAGTATATACATCGAAATGGTGTAGTTGTGATGCCAAAGTAGGCCTCGGTTGCGCTGCAAGTAGGCCTTGAAAGAACCGCAGGCAGGCGTTGATTGAGATGCAGGTTGTGGCTGATTGCAATACTGATGAATTTCGACGCATGTTCTGTTGACGTTCATACGCTGAAACGAGGATGCCTTGAAAGGAATAAATGTAAGGTTATTTCATCTTTGTAGGAGCGTCATTATGCCCTTTAAAAAAGAACCGGTATCAAAGATGCCAAACCTCAAGACAGGGTTCAACACAGTCCGGTCATTACAAGCACCAGTAACCGTTTTGACCAGACAGAATCATACTTTTGCAGAACAGAGACCCCGCTTCAATCCATCCAAGGCAGTTACTTGTCCGGTGTACCGCCAAAGGGGAAATCCGTTTGTCATGTCTCCTTTTTGTCAAACATACTCCTCAGGATTCCGATTCCGGTATCTGTCTTGAAAATGTTTCTGCAGGCATTTTCAATCGCATGATCCGAACAATTGTCCTCATGGAGGTTTACAAGGAAGTCTGCCTCCACGAGTATCTGATAATCAGGACCGTCAATATGACTGTACGTGTGATGATGTCCGATGAGATAGCAGATACGGTTTATCTCTTCTTTCGTGAAGTCACCCAGCCCTTCCATCAGCCTCCGCGCCTCATCCGGTCCCTCTCTTTCCTGATACTTACCGTTGCAGGAACCGTATTTCTGTTCGCTAATGTGGATACCGATATCATGCAGGATGGCTGCGGATTCAAGAATATCCTGCGTCTTGGGGTCAAGCCCTTCAAGAATACCGATAGCAGCGGCATAGTCATGTACTTTCATGAAATGCTGGATACGCTTCGGGTCCCCTCTGTCGTATTCCGTCATAGCGACAATGAGCTTAGCATGTTTAACATCCATAGTTGTGTATGTCTTTGTTCTGTTGCAAAAATAGTCTTTTAATTCTAAAGAAAAGAATCTGAAGGAATGAAATAACAGAAGATATGTCACAGCCTCAGTAGAGTGAGGTTGTGATATAAGTCTGTCTCGGACTGTTCGGACTCTTCTTGTCCGTCGGTTCCAGCAGATGTGCATCCAGCAGATGGGTGAGAATCCTGCGACGGAAGCTCGTCCGGCTTTTGTATCCTGTAGCATCCATCATGTTGAGAATCGACTTCGGAGTCACGCAGAGCCTGAGAATTTTTTCAGCACGTTCCGTCTCCTCTTTGGGAAGCGTAGGACAGTACCGTTCTATGCTGGGAGTGTGTCCTGATGGACGGCCATATTCCATTACCGGTTCAGACACCATGTTCGGCATTTCATAAGGGACAGGACGGTACAGCACGCACTTGAACTGATTGCCCGATTCATCATTGATGAAGTCAATCTTCGGATATTCGTTCATTGCACGGATGATGCCCGAACCCAGTCCACGGTAAAGCATTGTCTTCGCGCAGAAGCTCGCCATCAGACGGTTTCGGATGAAGCTGTTGCCGAGTTTTATATCGTCTACGTCCATGCCCCCAGGAAGTTTGCCTGGAGATATGATTTCCACCCGGTTGTCGAAGATGAGCAGACGTACGGCAGCAGGCTTCAGGTAGTCACGGTGGACAAGTGCATTCTGCAGGACCTCTTCCAAGGCTATTTCGGAAATCTCCAGGTGTCCCACGGAATTGAAATTCTGTCCGTCCTGTAGGGCATGCAGGTTGCTTCTGAGGAATGACATACCCTCGGAAAAGAGCCTTGGGATTGTTCCGTCGATGTCCCTGCTGTCACGATAGTTGACGCTTCCTATGTTGTTGCCATAGAAAGAGACAGCCTTGACAACCATTTCCGGACAGAACATCTGCGGCATATTGCCGAAATAAAGAAGTCCGGCTAAAGTCAGCCTGCCGTCTAAAGTCGTGATCTGCATGTTGCGCATCAGAGCTTCGAAAGGAAGGCCGAAGTCCGAGGCCTTCTTGTGGAACACCTCCATGAGGTACTTGTCAACCAGCCATTTGTCGAGGTCTGCAATGCTTGTATTCTTCACCCCCTCTTCATCCGGATGATAAGTCCCCGACTCATAGAACAGCTCCAGGAGTTCGTTGTTCTCTGTAATGCGTCGTTTGTCTGCCCCCTGCTTGACGAAGATGTTCCCGCTGATGTCCTTGTAGGGTTTGCTTATACCTTCCTTGATATGGATGACAAGTAGTTTCTTGCCCTCTATGGCCACGGTTTCGCTTTCAACGTAAAGAGTAGGACAAATGTTTTCGTTGGCAGTATTGCCCACCTGGCTGCTGATTTTCTGTATTTCTTCGTAGCTTAATCCTTTGACGTTGCCTGTTTTGTCTTCTATGCCGAAGATGAGGTAGCCGCCTTTGCTGTTTGCAAATGCGACAATCTCGTCTGCAATGGCGATGTCCTTGCTGAAGTGTTCTTTGAACTCAACTCGACTGTTTTCTCCTAATGAGATGATTGTTTTCAGCTCTTTTGCATCCATAGGGGGTGTTGTTGTCTTTTGTTGTTTTCTGTTTGGTTAAGTATTTGCTTTTACTTATCCACAAAGGTATATATTATTATTCGTATTGGTTAAGTAATTGCTTATTTTTAACATATAATTAACAAATAAACAGCATTTTTCTCGCTACTTAACCGGAATTGTATTAATGGTTGGTTAAGTATGTTGTTTTGTTGGTCAAGTAGATGTCTCATTTCGGATAGGTTGTTTGAGGAGGATGGAGAAATCTTGTAATCTTTATCCATAATTCCATAACACATCTTTTATAATATATATGTAACTTTGCAAAGCGACAGGAGGGAGGAACTTTATCGTAATAAATGACATTAGCAAAAGAAAGGAATAGTAATTATGAAAAAGAATGTTTTTGCAGTCAATGGTATGAAGTGTGTACATTGCAAGGTTAATGTGGAGAATGCCTTAAAGGCTGTCACAGGTGTACAGGGCGGCTGAGGCTAGTCTTGATGATGCGAATGTTACAGTGGAATATGATGAAAATGCGGTAACCCCTGAACGGCTCAAGGAAGCCGTTGAGGACAGTGGACGTTATGAAATGAGTTTGTGAAAGCCTGTGCTACATCCTGCCTACGGGTTCACTGTATGAATGAGGTGGGTGGTCTAAGGAGTGTTGAAGATTTCTGGAAGACCGAAGAGGTATGGACTGTCAGCGGGCGAGATTGTCTGTACGTGGTTGTTTACCCTTTTCTTTCTGGATGTAGCATGGACTTCTTTCCTTCGTATGGAAAGATGTGAATTATTATGGGGAGAAATGAATTATATGGTAAGGATTGAAAGATTATGAAACAGACCATTCCTGTTATTGGCATGGCGTGTTCGGCATGCTCTGCCAATGTTGAAAAGAAGCTGAGCGAGCTTGATGGCATCAATTCAGCCTCGGTATCGCTTCCTGGCCGTTCGGCTCTGATAGACTATGACCCTGAAGTGATTTCACTTGAGAAGATGAAGACTGAAATCAATGAGATAGGTTATGATTTGGTCATTGACAAGAAAACATCCGTAGAGGAGATAGAAAAGCGTACGTACACATTGCTGAAGCGCAGGACTTTGCTGTCGTGGCTGTTTGCGATTGCCGTGATGTGTGTGTCGATGCGGTGGATAGACCTTGGCTCGCGTGACATTTCCAATCAGGTCTCATTACTGATAGCTCTGTCGAATATGCTTTGTTGCGGTCGTCAGTTCTATGTTTCTTCGTGGAAGCAGCTGCTCCATGGTACTGCCAACATGGATACTTTGGTGGCATTGTCTACAGGCATTGCTTTCTTGTTCAGTTCCTTTAATACGTTTTGGGGTGATGCGGCATGGGCGAGTAGGGGTATTGTGTGGCATACTTATTTCGATGCATCGGTAATGATCATCACATTTGTCTTGACTGGCCGCTTATTGGAAGAAAAGGCTAAAGACGGTACGGCGTCGTCTATTCGCCAGATGATGGGCATGGCACCAAAGACCGCCCATGTCGTTGAGGGCGACAGGATCGAGGAAGTTCCTATCTCGACAATTGGGGTAGGGGATGTCCTGGAGGTGCGTCCTGGTGAGAAGGTACCTGTTGATGGCGAAGTTATATCCGCAGAAAGCTTCATGACGGCAGATGCTGCGTACGTTGACGAGAGCATGATTACAGGAGAGCCGACACCAGCTGAGAAAAAGAAAGGCGCAAAGGTACTGGCAGGAACGATACCGAGTCAGGGTAAGTTCCGTATGCGTGCCCGCCAGGTCGGTGAAGACACAGCCCTGGCACATATCATCCGAATGGTGCAGGAGGCACAGGGGTCAAAGGCTCCTGTGCAGCGGGTTGTCGATAGGGCAGCATTGATATTTGTCCCTGTTGTAGCCTGCATAGCTCTTGTCACGTTTCTGTCATGGTGGGTTATCGGAGGAAATACTTGCCTCCCGCAGGCTATTATGTCAGCTGTTGCAGTGTTGGTCATCGCCTGTCCTTGTGCTATGGGACTGGCGACACCGACAGCTCTCATGGTGGGTATCGGCAAAGCTGCCCAGAAACAGATTCTCATTAAGGATGCCACAGCCTTGGAAAGTCTGCGCAAGGTGACTGCCTTGATAACGGACAAGACAGGCACGCTGACCATTCCTAACAGGAACATCGACTTTACAAAGGCTGACAGCCTTCCGCTTGAAGTGCGTGAGACATTGAAGCCCAAGGCCCGTGAGGCGATGGAATCCCTGCAGCAGAGCGGAATAGAAGTCTATATGATGAGTGGAGACAAGGAGGAAGCAGCACGCTACTGGGCTGACAAGGCAGGCATCAAGCATTATCATAGTGAAGCATTGCCACAGGACAAGGAAAATCTTGTCAGGCGGTTGCAGACAGAAGGGAAGTGTGTCGCAATGGTCGGAGATGGAATCAATGATACCCAGGCTCTGGCACTGGCTGATGTAAGTATTGCCATCGGAAAAGGAACGGATGTCGCCATGGATGTCGCACAAGTGACGCTTATGGGGAATGACCTTTCTGCAATTCCAGAGGCAATACGGTTAAGTCGTAATACCGTCCGCATGATATGGGAGAATCTCTTCTGGGCCTTTGTCTATAATATCATCTGTATCCCGCTTGCAGCCGGTTTGCTTTATGCTTTCGGCATAGACTGGCAGATAACCCCTTCATGGGCAAGTGCCCTGATGGCCTTCTCCAGCGTCAGTGTGGTACTTAACAGTCTCCGTCTGCGTTGGATGAAATAGATCCGTCTCAGTTTTCTTTGCAAAAACAGAGTTTACCGATTACCAGTCCGGCTGAGGTGCCGCGGTAATGGTAAACTCTTTGCTTTATGTGGACTTCTCTTCGTGTGTTGGTAAAATCTCTCTGAAGTGTTCTCTCCAACAGCATAAAAGTCTCCCTGCCGTCTGTTCCTGTCGTCTATCTCACGGGATAGTCATATCGGCTGGTATTATAATATCCGTTACGTTGTGTGGGGACATGGTCGAATTCAACGTTGACGGAGATGGAATTCTGGTTGTGGGACCCCCATTGATAGGTTACACCGCCCCCGATTCTGTCCATGAAACGGCTGGCGACAGCACCGTACCCCCATCCCATAGGAGCATATCCGTATGCCATCGGTGCGAAGCTGTAACCTATCGGGGCATAGCCCCAGGCACCGTAACCGTACCAATAAGGTGATCCATAGCCGAATGCCTGCCCGAAGTTGTCTGAAGTAAAGGCTTTCTGTACGAAAGCGTATGCGCTCCAATGTTCATTGAACTGATAGCCGAGGACGGCATTGACACCGCCTACAAAGTAGTTGCCACCGCGATAGGTAAGATGATTTACATATCCACCTACCGCCAATGTCGCTTTCTTTGACAGGTTAGTGACATACATCAACGAAACATCCTGAGAGAAGCCTGCACCGTGACTGTTTCCGTGTCCGAAGCCTGCAAAGGCCGATGCGCTGAGGTTCACATTTAGTCCCTCATGCAGTCGCCATGCCCCGAAGCCGTATCCCCAGCCCGGATAATAGAAGTCACCGGGCGTGACGGTCTGTCCGTTCTCCGCAATGAGAGGCAGGTTGCTGTCAATCTCGGCCTGCTATGCCCGGTCCTCTGCCAGCCTTCTTGCATACGCTTTCTCTGCTTCTGTGGCTTCACGTGGCCCTTGCAGGCGCACCGATTCTATAGGTTCCACGGCGGAAGTGTCGCCGCTGTGATTCCCTTTCGTGTTCTGTGCAGACAGCGGTGTACACAGAACGACAGCCATTATGAAAATGTATTTCCTCATTTGCCTGCAAATATAAGTATTCGGTGGTCGTCTGCCAAGCATTTTAAAGATAATTAGAGCTTTTTCAAGTTGCAGTAACTATTCTTCGGGTCCAGCTGGTTTCAATGTAGAATGAGACATTTGTGTAATCCGGATAGATTCTGTTCCCCGACGGAGGCCGATTGTCATGAAGTGCTCTGCGGAAAGACGTGTTGTTATTTTGTCCGCATGATCAGCGGAGGGTCGGTAGTGAAGAAGAATACCGTAGCACCGTGGAAAACCTGCCCCGGAAGGAGTTCGTTGTTTATTTTTTCCATGCCGCTATTATATCCTGAGTGGAGAGGCTGCAGAGAGATGCCACAGCTTCCCTTGCCATAGGTGTTGATACAGAGAGTCGGCTCGCTTGAGTAGACGGTCATGGCGCGGCCGCTCTGTGCGTCGAAGAGAATGGCGGCCGGCTTCTGCATATTGTCAGGATGGCGCAGCTGGTAGGCATTGTCATATCCGTTGTTTGTACTCTTGATGCGCTCGCCGATCTCCCGTGGTTTGGTAAAGTCGAACGGCGTACTTTCATATGCGCTGCAGTACACCCGTCAGCTGCCTTTTGTTTGTTATAGGCATTGGACAGGAAGGCATCGATCCACAGATGCTGCTTGAGGATAGACCGGTGCATATCTCCCGACAGATTGAAGCAGATTCCATTTGTCACCTCCAGCTGTGTTCTGGCTGTTGTCGTTATCCGGTAGTCGATGTCGAGTGCGTTCTGGTCGGACAGGGTGTAGGTGACGGTAACGTTCAGCTTTCCGTCCAGTCCGTTTTCTCCTTCAGCAGTCACATATCGTAAAGAAACGGACTGATTGTCAGAACTGACGAGCTCCCAGGTCTTCCCCTGACAGCGTTTCTGCATTCTCCTTGCCGAAGCAGATGAGCGTAGCACCCAGAGCCCTGTCTTTCAAATATCCTTCCTTGTCTGCATATCCTTTATGACAGGCTCCAGCCTGCCGTTCCAGTTGTGTGCAGTGAGTGAGACAAGACGTGCTCCGTAGTCGCTGACAACCGCCTCCATGCCGTTCCCGTTGACCAGTCGGAACTGTTTCTGCGCATTTGAACAGAGGACAATGCCAAGCATTGCTGCTGTCAGTATGATGTGTAAATGCTTCATAGCTTTATCTGTTTGATCCCTGACAATGCAAATATAGGAAAAAAAGTCGAGACGAGGATGGGAAGCTGCGTTTTTTATTGTTCGGAAGGCTCTGAAAAACTATCTCTGATGGATTTTCGCCTTTCAGGCGGTCTCACGTAGCTTTCCTAACCCCGTCAACCAAGTTTGAAAGTGAGACGGAGAGCAGTCAACCAAAAACATTGAACTGCATTCATGAAAAACTCCCGGCCGCTGGGAATCGTGTCCCCAGCGTCCGGGAATGTCGTTCCCAGCGTCCGGGAATCCTGTTCCCAGACGGTCGGGAATCTTGTTCATCGTAGTTACTCGTGATTCATGAAACGGTGCTCAGCCAGCTGTTCATACTTCGTTCCCTTTTTGCCGTAGTTGGCATAAGGATAGATGCTGATGCCGCCGCGCGGTGTGAAGATTCCTGTTACTTCTATATATTTCGGATCCATCAGGCGGATAAGGTCTTTCATGATGATGTTCACACAGTCTTCGTGAAAATCGCCATGGTTGCGAAAGCTGAAAAGGTAGAGCTTTAGGCTCTTGCTTTCCACCATGCGTATGTCCGGGATGTATGAGATGCGGATTTCGGCAAAGTCGGGCTGCCCTGTAATCGGGCAGAGACTCGTGAACTCGGGCAGTTGAACCGTACCCAGTAGTCGTTCCCGGGATGCTTGTTGACGAATGTTTCCAGTACTTCCGGGGCATAGTCCGTCTTGTATCGGGTCTTTGCACCTAATGATTTCAGGCCCTCTTCGTTTCTTTCCATTTTCTTTTAAAGGATTTAAGGGAGTCAGAGTAGTCAGAAGGAGTTAAGCCCACTGTTTTGGTTGTCTTGGCGGACAATCAATAGTATGGAATTGGTTTCCCTCTGACTCCTTTGCTCTTTTTAGTTTAATGCGAATATCTTCCAGATGCTGTAGTTCACATCATTGTCGTAGACATCCTCACCCTCATGTGCCTTCATCGCTTTCACGATGCGGATGGTGACGGGAAGGGCTATGACTTCGTAGATAGTCTTCAGGAATACCTGCCAGAGCATCAGTTTCGGCAGTTCCTCTGTCGGGACGACTCCGCCCAGGGCCAAGGGGAAGAAGATGATCGAGTCGCAGCTTTCTCCGGCAATGGTACTGAGGATGGCGCGCCAGGAGAAATGCCGCCCCTTGTCGTGGATTTTCATCCGGCTCATCACGTAGGCATTGGCAAACGAACCTACGATGAATGCCACGAACGAGGCTGCCGCTACACGTGGGGCAAGACCGAAGATGGCGTGGAAACCTGCATCGTTCGTCCAGTAAGGAGCACCCGGAATCCAGTCGCACAGCGCACCCATCGCCACGAAGAAGAAGTTCATGGCAAAGCCAGTCCATATCAGCAGTCGTGCTTTCTGGAATCCCCATACCTCACAGACGCAGTCGTTGATGATGTAGGAGACGGGGAAGACAATCAGTCCGCCTGTCAAAAGAAATACCGAGTACGGAAATCTGCTTTGTTTCGAGAATGTTTGCCGAAATGAGGCAAACGCAGAAGAGGATGCTGAAAAGCACAAACAGCACGCTCACCTGTTGTTTACTTTTTGTCATTATCTTGTTTTTGTTAAAGGGGTTGACCAAGTACCCTGTTTGAATTAAGCGGCTGCAAAGGTACGCATTTTTTTATCCACCTGGCAGGACAAAACACATAAAAACATAACAACCCATTGTGATAGGCGGAAAATCATTACTTTGTAGCCTTATCGGATTATAGTACTAAATTTAAGGAATAACATGAGGAAAATCATTCTGATGACCATGCTGGCTACGGTCGCATGGGCTGCCAAGGCGCAGGACACCAAACCCTATGAACAGAAAATGTCTCAGATCGAGGCACAGTATAAAACACTTGAGGCGGATTACCGGGCTTTCGGGAAGAAGGATCCCACGACGTTCACTGATGCCGAAAAAGCCAGATTGAATGAGATAATGATGAGGGCTGACTCTCTTGACAAAGTGCAGAAAGCTACCGTGTTAGAGATTGTGGAAGTTCAAGACGACAAAGTTCCCGGCAAAAGTACGTGGCAGACATCATGTATGATGTGGAATATGATCAGCTGAAGGCGCTTTGTGATCCGAAGACAGGCTACTACAACGAACCTGAGATGACGAAAGTGAAGCAGCTTTTCGACTCCTACAAGCTTCGTCAGCCGGGATCTATGTACAAAGACCTCACTATGGACGACCTCAATGGAAAGCAGGTGAAGCTGAGCCAGTGGGTCGGCAAGGGAAAATATGTGCTGGTAGACTTCTGGGCAAGCTGGTGCGGCCCCTGTCGCGCTGAAATGCCGAATGTCGTTGAGGCTTACAAGCGTTTCAAGGACAAAGGGCTGGAGATAATCGGCGTCAGCTTCGACAGCAACAAGCTGCAGTGGTCTGCTGCCGTGGAGAAACTGGGTATGACTTGGCCGCAGATGTCCGACCTCAAGGGGTGGCAGTCGGCTGCAGGGGCTGTCTATGGCATCCGCAGCATTCCTTCTAATATTCTTCTGGATCCGGATGGCAGGATTGTCGCTATGGATCTCAGAGAGGCGAAACTGCTGGAAGTACTGGCGGGAGAAGCTGAGTAATGTGAAAGAGTTGGTCTAAGTCCCCATGCGGAAAGACCCGGTTCTATACGAACAGTCGCCGTAACTCGTTGGAGTTACGGCGACCGTCTGATCTCAACCATTTTGTTTTCCTCTGTTCAGAGTAAGTTAAGGTGGACCTGGTGGTAAATGAACTTACCTATATCAGTCCTTGATATTCAGAAATTTAGCCGAACCTCAATTTTTACTGTAGCCAATCTGTAGCCATTTCAGATATTTTTGAGAGAACGCACAGAAGTTGCATAGACTTCTTGTTTTCGGGTTCAAAGTTACAAAAAGATGATACATCTTCCAAATATTTGACTAAAAATGTTTTAGAAAGCTTGTGGCTACAATTTATTAGTGCACGGTGCAAGACCTATCTATATATAGGCTTGCACCGTGCACTGAAGAGCCTTGCCACTTGTGATATACTGCTGATAATCAATATATAAAATGGTATTATATTACCAGACAATGGTATTTTGATATTCCGTTAGAAGCTCATTTCATTAGGAACTTTGCAGCCATAATCATTATAGTCCAATGTATTATGGCAAACAAAAACAGCAACTCAGAACAAAAGGGACACCTGTACATCGGTTGTCCTACGCTTGAAACTTTAGCTCTTTCATGCGTCAATGCAAAAGATGCTGCTCATACAAGTAGCATCGAGTATTCAAATTTCCTAAAGGCTTGCAAAATGGAAAAGGACATCAGAATCAGCACATATCGGAAATGTGCAGCAGGTTTAGGAAAAGAAGTTCTAATCATACATCTGCCTTTGGGAACCATAGAGTCGATGACCAAACCCAAAGCCCATGTGAAGAATCTTTATGAAACAATTGAACTGGATGAACTGATCAAGGTTTTAATGAAGGTTATGCCAAGTGATGGAATGAAGATAGTGAACTTCATGGAAGAGTTCAAAGGGCATCTAACAAGACACGACAAGGAGAACCTGATGAAACCCTTTCTGTCAGCTATTGTAGAACTTTGCCAAAACTTACTTAATGATGATGGAAAACCATGAAACACGCTCCCTAATGAATGAGCTTCAAACTCTTCGCGAAGAGTTCAGGCAGATAGCCTGCTTTATCAGAGAGCTAAAGCGTGACTACTCTGTATTAGAAGAGAAAATAGAGTTAAGTACGGCAGATGTCTTGCATCTGCTTGGTATATCTAAGGCATCCCTTGCCAGATGGCGGGAAGCGAACTCTATTCCTTACCGCTATGTATCAAGTAATCATGTGGTCTATCCATTCAAAGGACTCTACCTTTCTGTAAAGACAGGTAGGGCTACATTCAAGGGCTTTCGCCGCTTGGAGGCTTTGCAGCGTCTGAACGCCTACAAGGATGGTGTCCTTAAAGGCTACATGGGGGATTCTCAAACCTTATTTGAAGAACTATGAACATCAAAGAAGAAATACTAAGCCGGACGAACAAAGGACTGGAGGTGTTCTGCTTCTACATGCCCATCAACTTTGTACCCAAGCGCAACTTCCGTAATCCATTGTATGACGATAGGCGTGCATCATGCAATATCTACCTCGATAATAAGTCTGGCTGCTACCGCATGAAGGACTTTGGCAATGACGCCTACTCAGGTGATTGTTTCTGGTTTGCTGCAACTATGCTCGGTTTGGACGTGAGAAAAGATTTTATGAATGTTCTTGAAACAATCATCAGAGATTTACAACTCAATATTCGTCTTGAAGAAAGAAAAGAATATGGTAATAAGCGACCTGTCTTAATAAAACCTTCAAAGCAGCCTATATTACCTCCACCCGACCTTAATACTTCCATGACAAGCGAGAAGTGGTTTACATATATCGAACAGCCCTTTGGAGAAGAGGAACGAAATTATTGGCGACGATACGGCATTGATACCAGGACTTTGCTACGCTTCCATGTTAAATCATTAGCACGCTATGAATCCGTTTCAAGTCAGGGCAAGCCATTCTCACTTGTTTCTACGCGAGAAGAGCCTATGTTTGCTTATTGCCTTGGCAGGTTTGTGAAAGTTTATCGTCCCAATAGTAAATTGCGCTTCCTCTATGGAGGCAAGGAGGTGGATGACTATGTGTTTGGTTTTGAGCAGTTGCCCTGCAAAGGCGATATGATATTCATTACGGGGGGAGAGAAGGATGTGCTTTCACTCTCGGCTCATGGATTCAATGCCATCTGTTTCAACAGCGAGACAGCACAGATACCAGAGAATATCATTGAGGGACTATTGCTCCGTTTTCGACATCTAATCATATTGTATGATACGGATGAAACAGGACTAAGAGAAACTAAACGACAAGTCGAAGCTCTATCCAAGTTTAAGGTGCTTCACTTAACATTGCCCTTACAAGGCACAAAAACAGAAAAGGATATTTCCGATTACTTTGCCTTAGGCAATGGTTCGGAAGGTTTAAAGGCACTGCTTTCTGATATGTTTACCCAAATGTATGCACAGACGATGATGATATTGCAATCTTGTGAAATAGACTATGACAATCCTCCCGATGCCTCGAAGTCGGTGGTAGCAGTAAACGGCGTACCCCTCGGTACACAGGATAATCTGTTCTGCATCACTGGCGGAGAAGGAACAGGCAAAAGCAACTACATTGCTGCCATTCTTGCCGGTACTCTTGGTGCAGAACGCTTACAACCAGAACAAACTTTGGGATTGGAGGTAACCGCCAACCCCAAAAGATTAGCTGTACTCCATTACGATACAGAGCAATCAGAAGCACAGTTGCATAAGAATTTGGGGAAGACACTTCGTCGGGCAGGAGTCACGTCTGTACCAGAGTTCTACCATTCTCTTTATTTGGCTTCACTTTCTCGTAAAGATAGATTGAAAATTATTCGTGAGAGTATGGACTTGTTTCACCATAAGCACGGAGGAATACATCTTGTGGTAATTGACGGCATTGCAGACTTGATACGATCTGCCAATGACGAAACGGAGAGTATAGCCATTGTGGATGAACTCTATCGTTTGGCAGGAATCTATAATACTTGCATCATCTGTGTGCTCCATTTTGTCCCTAACGGTATTAAGTTGCGTGGACATATTGGTTCCGAATTACAGCGCAAGGCGGCAGGTATTCTCTCCATAGAGAAAGACGATAACCCTGAATATTCGGTTGTAAAAGCTCTGAAGGTGCGTGACGGCAGTCCACTCGATGTGCCGATGATGCTTTTCGGCTGGGACAAAGATGCGGATATGCACGTCTATCGTGGAGAGAAGTCGAAAGAGGATAAAGAAAAGCGTAAGACGGATGAACTTTTGGCTGTTGAAAAATCAGCTTTCCATACCAAGCTAAGACTCTCATATCAAGAACTATGTGACGTATTGATGCGTGAAATGGAAATCAAAGACCGAACGGCAAAGAAGTACATTGCCTATATGAAAGAGCAGTGTATATTGTCGCAGGACGCAAGTGGTAACTATCAAAAGGGTGAGCTATGCCATACTTAGAACAGACAACAGAGAACGATTGGTGCAAGCGATTGTTTGACAGCTTGAGAACTATCGAGAGCAAACTCGACCAACTGCTTGTGATGAAAGAGCAATCTGTTGACACAACTATTCATCCGCCTCTTAAACCAGAGTATCTTGACATAATCGACGTGTCGAAGATTCTCAAAGTAGAGCAGAAAACCATTTACAATTGGGTATGGGCAGGAAAGATCCCATATCTCAAAGCGAATGGTAGACTGCTGTTTCTTCGTGACGAGATAGACGATATGCTTCATAAACGAGAATGTTGGTGATCAACAAGCAATTTGTTTATTGCCGAATTCTAACTTATGGCACATCTTAAAATAGACATGAATATGAAGAAGATAGTTAAATTTTAGGACGGTAAATCAACTATTAGTTTATTTGTGGGAATTATTTTCAACCAATAAGCTATTATTTGAAATGATTTGCTTATCTTTGCGGTTGAAATAAATACAAGCAAGTAAACTATGAGTGTATCTACAGGTAACAAAATCAACCAAATGCTCCAATTAGGACAAAAAAACGGATTGTTGTTTGCTCAATGGCTAACAGGACGAGGATATTCCAGTCAGCTATTGAAAAGATACCGCATATCGGGATGGTTAACACCTCTATGTAGAGGTGTAATGTACCGTACTGGGGATAACCTATCTGCCTATGGTGCATTGCAGTCGTTTAATGAACAGTTAGGAAAGAAGTTCCGTATAGCTGCTCATTCTGCATTAGAGTTATGGGGCTTCAATCATTATGTGCCAATGGGTAAGCCATTGCTAGTGATAACTGCTACCAATGAGAGAATGCCTCAATGGATGAAGCTTAACGTATTCGACCGTGATTTTCATTTTTTCAAAACAGACGCATTTATGCAAGCACAAATAACGACTTTGTCTTATTTAGATTGGAATTTACTCGCGTCTACTCCAGAACAGGCTTTTATGGAATGCTTGTTACTATCGCCGCGGCAATACAACTACATGGACTTGTACTATATAATGGAACAGCTAACAACATTGCGTTCAGAGGTTGTCCAATCGTTATTGGAAACAACCAAGAACTATAAGATGAAGCGCCTATTCTTATATATGGCAGAAAAAGCAAACCATTATTGGTTTGAAGAATTAGACTTATCTAGGATAGATTTGGGAACTACAAAATTGCAGTTGGTAAAGTCGGGGGTATATCTCAGTAAGTATAAAATGACAATCCCCAAAGAATTGAACGACTATGAATAATCATCAGTATAAAAGTCAAGTGGCACTATTGGTACGCATCATGCCCTTGGTTTATAGAATCAAAGATTTTGCCGTACATGGTGGTACGGCTATCAACTTGTTTCATCAGAACATGCCACGGTATTCTGTGGATATAGATCTTACCTATATTCCCTTGGAGGCACGTTCAACGAGCTTGGAACATATCAATCTGAATCTTCAAGACTTGAAAACGAGCATCGAACGAGCCGTACCGGGAATACATGTGGTACATAAAACTGATGTATGGAAACTGCAATGCACATACAATGGCACTACGGTGAAAATCGAAGTGAATGGCACCAAACGTGGCATACTTGGAGAAGCGGAAGTAATGAACCTCTGCCCAAAGGCGAAAGATGAGTTTCAAGCTAACTGTAAGGCACGCATCGTACCTTATCCACAACTATATGGAGGTAAGATAGCGGCTGCTCTCAGTCGCCAACACCCACGTGATTTGTTTGATTGCAAGTACATGAAAGACGAAACATTGGATGAAGTAAAAGACGGTTTGTTTCTGTGCTTACTGGGAAGCGACAAACCCATCATAGAATCACTTTGTCCTAATGACATTAATCAGGAGGAGGCTCTTGAACATCAGTTCAAAGGAATGACCGATATTCCTTTCACTTACAAGGATTATGAGTCCTCGCGTAACGACATTATCAGAAAGGTAAATGCCTGCCTTACCGATGAGGACAAAGACTTCATCATTTCTTTTGAAGAAGGCTCCCCGCAATGGGAACTATGTTGTGCTGGTGATTTGAGCAAATACCCATCCGTACAGTGGAAACTGCTCAATATCGAGAAACTAAAAAAGCAAAATCAAAAGAAGTTTCAAGAAGGAATTGATAAACTCAAAACTTTTTTTGAAAAAATGATGTAGGTATAATCCGAATATAAACACTACCTTTGCAACGTAAATAGTGCCGATAAGGACTTTTGTCGCTTTATTAGCACTCTAAAAAGGGGAAATGGGGCTGTGTACTTTGTCGATACAGTCCCTTTTCGGTGTATTAAAACTTCAAAATCTTATGGATCTCTGAATAGAGCATAATAAGAAAGAAGACTATCAGCTGCTTAAAAACAATTAATAGTCCTCTCTTTTAGTGGACTTGCGGAGAGTCGAACTCCGGTCCGCACAAGGAAACCATATGCTTTCTACATGCTTATTTCAGCCTTCTGTTTTCGAGTGTTGGCAAAGACCTGAACCACCAACCAACACCTTATCCTCTAAATTTCATCTATGCATCGAGGCATACAAACTATTTCCGATTTACCTGCACCGCTTGACCCTTAGATTCGGAACAACATCCTTGGAGCAGTGTCTCGTCGCATCACCTGGTGACGCAATAAAGCCAGTAATCTACTATGCTTCGATTAGGCAGCGAGAGCGTAATTGTTTTCGCCAATTAATTTTTTGACCACTCAGATTTAGGAGGTAGCCGTCGAGCCTCCGCATGCTTACATACCATCTCATCTTGCCGTCAAATCCATACAAGCCCTCGGTATGTTCTGCAAAGTTACATATTATTTCTGAATTTGCTGAATGAGATTCGATAATTTTGTTGCAAATTTATTCTTTTAGATTCAAAATCTTACTTTATGACGTACTATTGTCTCTTTTGCACTGTGTTCTGAAACTGTATCAGGAGGATTTTGCAAGTCTGATTTTGGGGAGAGTTCTCCATCTCCTTCTTTGTCCGCAGTAATCGTCAAAGTGATTTTTCTGTCCAGCTCTGCCACCTGTCCTTTGAGCGAGCGAAGTTCGTCCTCTTTCTTCCACGTCCCATTAGCAATAGCAGTGTAGATTTCCTTATTGGCTGCAACCTTCTCTTTCTCCTTCTCATGCGATTCTATCACCTTGGGGATACGTCCCAGCGCACCCAAGAAGTTCTCACACGCAAGTTTCGGGTCGGTAGCCAACTTACCATTATTATAAGTATAGTAGATACTCTCCTGCCCTTTAACAAAGAAACGGTTCACGGAGCAGTCAAACAAATCTTTTGAGGTACTCTCTGTCTTCACCATGATGGAAAAGCCATAAATCTCTCCGATTTTATTGTACTCGCCTTTGGTGCGTGCCTTGTCGTTAATCTCCTGCAGGCGTGCGGCAATGACCTTGGTATCCGTACTGCCCTCCACACCTTTGATGACAAGTTTATTGATAGGATTGCCGTCCTTATCACGCTCGACACGCTTCTCAAAGCATGCCAAGTCCGCCTTGGCTTCCTTAATCTTGTCCGAATGAAAAGATACGGAACTGTCAATCTCCGCCAACTTTCCCGTTGCGGCATCACGCTCACGGAGGAAGTTCTTACGCTCGGATTCCAGCGTGGCAATCTTCTTGTCGAGTTTGGCTTTCTCTAACAAGTCTGTATTACCAGATAGCACGGCAACATACTCTGAAAAGTTCATACCGCTATCCTCGTCCATCGAACCCTCGTCAATGGTACGACTACCGAGCGTATTGGTCTTCAACTGATTGATAAACAATTGCTTGTTATGTAGTAGGTTGAACTTATAACTGTCCAACGACCGCTCCACGGCATAGATAATCACATCGACCTTGTTGTCTGCAAATTCTTTGGCAACCATATTGCCTTTACGGATTGCCCGACCATTGCGCTGTTCTAAATCTGAGGGTCGCCAGGGTGTGTCAAGTTGATGCACCGCCACCGCACGCTGCTGGGCATTAACTCCCGTTCCAAGCATGGATGTAGAACCGAAGATAATGCGGATGTCTCCACGATTCATCGCATCTACCATCGCTTTTTTGGCTTTCTCGTTCTTGCACTCCTGAATGAAGCGTATCTCGTAGGACGGAATATGATAGTCCTCCACCAACTTACGCTTCACCTCCGAATAGATATTGAAGTCTCCACCGGGCTTGTAAGTGCCCAAGTCGGAGAAAACAAACTGCGTACCTTTCTGTGCATCATACTTCTGATAGTAGTCATTGAGTAATTTCGCACAATGGCTTGCCTTGTTGTCGATATGGTCTGAGTAGCCGTTTTCGTCTATCATGCGCAGATCCAAGCTCATCTTGCGGGCATAATCAGTCATTAAGAATGAAGGGAAACAGAGGGAAATGTAAGGAATGTAACTATTTGAAATATCATCATTTAGCATTTTTATGCCATTATCGAGTTAGGCGAAAGGAAGCATCAAACGGCAGGAGTTCCGTTACCAAATCGTAACCCATCAGGGAAAAAGCAAAAAGGGGTTACGAATTGAAGATAAATATCTGTGCCATAGGTTTTATTCTTCGTCTTTCATTTTTCTGCATCGCTCAGGAATACTTGTTCATCTGTACCTTTGCAAGCAAAGGAAATTTAGAAAAACGACAGAAAAATGAAGGAAAACAAACTGAAAGTATCGTTCTTCGTTCAGGCGAAACGAACCGACAAGAAAGGACTTGTGCCTGTCATCGGGCGCATCTCCGTGGGCAGAACCCATTCGGGATTCTCCACCAAGTGTAAGACTCCGCTCACTCTTTGGGACAGCCGTAAGCAAAGGCTCGTCGGCAAGAGTGCAATGGCAGTGTCCGTCAATCAGAAACTCGGTGAATGCACCGCACTCATCCACGCGCGCTTTCACGAACTCAGTGAAAGAGGAGAATGCTTTACCGCCACAGACGTGAGGGATGCCTATCAGGGGCAAATCCACCGCCAAACCCTGCTCTTGGAGAGTTTTGGGGAGTATCTCACACAGACAAAGGAGCGCATAGGCATCGACCGAGCCCTAAAGACGTTCAAACTTCGTACCTACCAGCTCTCCCTGCTCCGTGAGTATGTGCAGAAAAAGCATAAAGTAAAGCGATATCTCCCTTCACAGTTGGATAAAAAGCCTTTATCGTGGGTTTTGAGTACTATCTCACCATCGACCGCAGACTGAAACGCAGCAGCATATCGAGTGCCTTGTCCACCTTGCAGACCATCGTCCGCATGGCACTGAAGAAAGGTGTGCTGGACTTCTATCCTTTCTTGGGCTATAGTTACGAGCGACCAAAGGGTGAACCGAGAAGCATCACGAAGGAAGAACTTGACGCATCATCGACTTGGAGATTGAATGGACGAACTACCGCGTTGTTCGTGATTTGTTCGTGTTCTCCTGCTTTTCAGGGCTGGCTATCTCCGATGTCCGTAAATCTTCGGGAGGAAAAATATCGTCTTGGAAGAGGGTGAACTCTGCATCAAGGGCAGGCGAATGAAGACCAAAACTCCGTATCGTGTACAGGTGCTTCCCCCTGCGCTGACTATCATGAATCGTTATAGAGGGATAAGGGCAGGCTTTGTCTTTGACGTTCCAACCACCGACGTTATCCTCAATGGCATGCACTATATACAGCGAAACATCGGTATGGAAACCCGCTGACCTTTCACATGGCAAGACACACCTTTGCATCGCTTATCACGCTTTCGGCAGGTGTGACCTATAGAAACGGTGAGCCGTATGCTCGGACACACCAACCTGAGAACAACACAGATATATGCAATGGTTTCCTCCGAGAGAATACATCGATATGCAGATAGTGCAGCAGCGAATACAAGATACATTCACTTTAAAACTTTGACATCATGGCACGTAGCACATTCAAGACACTCTTTTATATCAATTGCTCCAAAGAGAAAAAGAACGGCAAATGCCCGATTATGGGACGTATCACCATAGACGGAGAGCAGGTGCAATACAGCACAGGCAAGGAAATCGCTCCCTGAACTTTTGGGATAGCCATAAGTGACGATGCAAAGGGAACAGGCGAAGAAACAAAGAAATCAACCGCTATCTGCAGACCAAAGAGGAACAAGCCAAAGGCAAGTACCAAGAATTAGTCTGGCAACGTGGCTATATCACCGCCGAGTTGCTGAAACGTGAACTCATGGAAGAAGACAAGCCCAAAGGTTTTCTTTTGGAGGAAGCACGACTATTTATTGAGGAAAAGCGTCCTTGTGTGGGAATAACGGCTGCTAAGCCGACCTTGCCAACTCACATCTATGCCACACAACTCATAGAGGCATATCTGCGTGAACGCTTGGGGCTGGAGGACATTCGCTACTCTCTGTTGGACTATGGTTTCATCGAAGGGATGGACTTCTACCTTAAATCAGAGCGCAACCTATCTCTTGCCACTATTCAGGTAGCGGTCATCTTCCTAGGGAAACCCATCGGCATCGGCCAGCAGAAGAAATATATCGCATCGATCCGTTTGCAGACTACAAAGTAGAACTGCCACACCGAACACGCAGATATCTTACAACGGAAGAATTGCAACGACTATTGCTAACACCCATCATTGACAGGCAGTTTGAGCGAGCAAGGCAACTCTTCCTTTTCTGCGCCTTCACCGGTTTGGCTCGTGTGGATATGCAACGGCTCAAACCGAAGCATATCATCCATAATGCTGACGGCACGGAGGAAATACGCATCAAAAGGCAGAAAACGGATGTAGAGGCGATTATCCCACTTCTGCCCATTGCCAAACAAATCCTTTCGCTCTATATCAAAAGACAAGAAAGTGGACGACTTGATATTCCCTAATCTCACAATAAGAAAAGCATCCTTGCGTGTGTGAACATTGGTCAGATATGCCGGATAGAGAAAAGGCTTGACCTTTCACATGGCTCGCCACACATTCTCGACCACGATTTGTCTTTCCAATGGTATTTCGATGGAGACGCTCAGCAAGATGCTCGGGCACAGCAATATCGGTACGACACAAATCTACGGAAAGATAACCAACCACAAGATACGGGAAGATATGACCAGCACTCACTGACAGAGAGCATTCAGCCTTTGAAGAATATTGTGAGTCGATAGCACGGCAGAAAGTGCCACTGCAACAAGCATAAAAGGAAGGAATTGCCAAACATATATTATTCACGATTGAAAAACAAACGGTTATGAAAGAGAACAACAAACAGGAACTTTCCTACTTTCGATTGAAGTTAAGAAGTTACATGAGTGAGCATCACCCTGAAAAAGTTGCAAGATACGGAGTTTATCACTGCACGAGCAGATATGCTCTCACTGCTTTACTGCGATGCTGTAGCACAAGGCTCAGCACATTGAAGCGGAGAGTATGGCAAGTGAGGTCTTGCATCAGGGCTTGCACTTTTCCAAGCATGATACGCTTGTATCCGTGTTGGAAAACGAGTTTGAAAGGAAACTCCTGCACCGCTCCCCAGAGAAACTTCGTACCTATACTGTTGTCGAACAAGGCTATTCGTCACATTCGACAAATCTGGTTTGATGGACATATTGGCTTCGACGAGCAATACGGCCGTCTTTACACCGAACTCATAGGCACTAATAGTGCTGCTCATCGAGAGCAACAACCTACCAACAATCAGACTGACAGAGGAAGCAAGCCCGAAGGCGTTGTAGCAAAAGGCGCACGCAAAGTCCCTGATGCCGTTTCTTATCGTGCAAAGGTACAACGGCAGCCTGTCTGCCCTGACAGGGTCAAGTCCCGGATGGAGAGAAGAATCTCCACCGCAGGATTTTTCTTTTCAAGGTGGTATTGCCATTTTCAACAGCCATGCGGTTGTATTCATCTCTCCCAACCTTGCAGGGCAGGGCTGCCGTAGAGAGTATAGGCACGACAAGAATACGGTATACTCAGGCTTTTGACGCAAGGCGTAACAACCTAACAACAGATAGGACTGACGATAATACGGACAATCTGTTGTTTGTACAATTTGTTGTCATGACTATCTGTTGTCAAAACTATATATCGTCAAAATAATCTATCGATAAAACTATCTATCGATAGTTCTACATATCGATTTGTCGAACTATCGAACTGTCGAGAGAATAATTACATGTGATAAAAGGAAAGAACCGGCACCTCTTCTCATTACCGCAATCATACCATTCTTATACAGAACATAAGAGTTTTTCTGCGGCGACTCCAAATCTGATGGGGAAAGCTACCAGCCTTTGCGCTTAAAGATTAGGAGCTTTTATGAAAAGCTTATAAGCAATCTATAAAAAGCTTATAAGTAATCTGACAAAAGCTTATATAATTTACAAAAAGCTTAAGAGCTTTTTAATGAAAGCTTTAGGAGCTTTTTCTGACTGATAGACTAACTTCTCTCTCTTCCTTCTATTTCCTGCTTTTTCCTCATTTCTTGCAGCGGTGCTTCCGAGGGTTTACTTTTTGCACCACATAAGTACGGCAATGGACTGCATATTAGTTCGTTTGCCGAGTAACAATAAAGTAATCAAAACAAAATCAAGGAAATGAAACTCATTATCATCGACCGCAAAGCGTGGGAGCGGCACAGCTCCGACTTTGCAGACTTTATTCATCGTATCGAACAACTCATCGGCAATCCGCCCGAAAAGGACGATTGGCTCGACAACGAAGCTGTATGTCGCAGACTCGGCATCAGCAAACGTACCCCTGCAATCTTATCGGGATACAGGCAGAATACCCTTTTTCCATCATTGGGCATAAATGTTATTACAAGGAGAGTGACATCACAAATTTACTGAACGCAAACAATGAATGAATTATGTCGGAGAATGAAATCATTACACAGCAAGACCCTCAAATGCAGATGTTTGCACAACTGATGGAGGGTACTTTGAAGAAACTGGAGCGTTATTGTTCTACAGCCCGACCGATGTTAGGCGGAGAGGTTTACCTCACTGGCGAGGAGGTTTGCAGTCTGTTACGTCTGAGTACCCGCACACTTCAGGACTATCGGGACAGCGGAACGATAGCCTACTGCAAAATCGGAGGCAAGATACTTTACAGGCAAAGCGACATACAAGCTATGCTCGAAAGACATTATAACGCAATACCCAAGAAATTATGGCAAGAATAGATGAACAAAGGAAACAACGTCTGGAACAAGCCCTTCGAGATATGGGCAATTATGGCGTTAAGCTCCGCAAGCCCGAAGAGTTGCCCGATTTTGACCAGCCGATAGATTATGAAGAGGAAAAGAAAAGATTTGAGCCTGTTAAAGTTGAGGAACAAAATGACAAGGAGAGCCACAAGGACTATTCTCAACCGTCCTATCAAGAAACAGAGTTGTCACCAACGGAAAGGGCTACTTCTATCGAAGAGAATTATCAACGAATGGGAAAAACAAAGGACAGGAAGCAATTATCCGAGTTTCAGGGAAATATCTCCAGCCCTTTTCGCAACAGCCACCGCAAAGCCGTGTATGTATCAGAGGAAACTCAACGAAAGTTGGACTTCGTGGTGAGGAAAAATCGGTGAGCAGGAGCAAGCGTTTCTGGATAGTGTGGAGCAGGTGCTTCGAGAACATCTCGACCAATACAAAGATGATGTGGAAAGATGGCGGAAACTCTGAAGTACTGCATTCCTCGAATGCAAGCTCTACGCTGAGTTACTGTATTCAGTGAATGCAGTAACACGGCATGGGCTTATAATCCCATTTTCTACATCAGCAAGGTGTGTCTTTGTGACACAAACTGCCATTTGTACCACAAAGACCCTTGCCCCGAAGGGGGATTAAATCACTCCAAAGTCGTGATTAGAAGAACAAAAATAAGAGAATATGGCAAGCGATAAATCAAGGAAAAGAGTAGCGAAAAAGCAGTGAGTTTAACCATTGACTATCGAGAGAGATAAGGAATGTGTGATGGAATTAGATGTCCCCAAGCATTTTTTGCAGCAGATTGCCCGATGTTCGAGTTATCTGGAAATCCACCGTTTGGTTTTCTACAGTTTTTATGTCGGCTGACTTGAAACGGCATAGTGCTTCCTGGCGCTCCAATGTGTCACGGACAGAAGAAAGGTCTCGTATCTGTCCTGCAAACGTTCTATATGGAGATTGCAGACAAATTATTTGTCCCTTCACTTTGTTTTGGGCGTTTGTTCTCAAACTTAAGCAAGATGGTTATATTCGTGCTGTCCACTGGTGTGGTTGCCGTTTTGTGTATGGTAGCCGTACCCGAATATACTTGTTTATAGGGTAGGAAATAGGCTACAGCAAAAAGACAAAGCAACACCATTCCGATGGCGGTAATGCCATAACGGATAAGCGAGGAGGGTATCTGTCCCACGATACTACGAACTTTCTCGCTGCGAAGTTCAAAACTCCGTTCCTGTTTCTTTTCCTGGTCTTCCATATCAGTTACCCAATTCTAATTGATTCTTTACTAAGGCAAAATATTTACCACGTTTAGCAGTCAGTTCCTCGTGTGTACCTACCTCTACAATTTTACCTTCATCCAAAACTACAATTTGGTCGGCATCGCGAACAGTGGAAAGGCGGTGTGCCACTACTACAACTGTTTTTCCCTTGTAGAACTCCGAGAGGTTTTCTGTAATGGCTCGTTCATTGTTGGCATCTAGGGCATTGGTGGCTTCGTCCAAGAAGACGAACATCGGATTCTTATAGACTACCCTTGCAATCAAAATGCGTTGCCGTTGCCCCTGACTGATACCTTGTCCGTCTTGTCCAATCATTGTGTTGTAAGCCAAAGGAAGGGCTTCGATGTAGTCTGCGATGTTTGCTACACGGGCAGCATGACGGATACGTTCGATGTCGGGTTCATCGTCAGATATGGCGATGTTCCTCGCAATGGTATCGGAGAATAGATATCCCTCCTTCATCACCGCACCGCATTGGCTTCGCCACCAGCCGAGGTTGTATTCACTCAAATTGGCATTGCCTATCTGAATACTTCCGTTTAATGGCTCATAGAATCCCAAAAGGAGTTTTACGAGCGTTGTCTTTCCGCTTCCACTCGCTCCCACGATTGCCGTTACCTTGCCGTTGGGAATAGAAAGGTTGATATTCGATAAAATATTTATCGGACTGTATATATCATATTTGAAGGATAAGTCTTTTTATCATGAGGGAATGTCCTTTAGTATTTTCGTCCGTATAGGCGGTACGTGTCCGTTCGACATTCTCCTCGTTGGTCTCGGTGTGGATTTCGTTCATGCGGTCAAGGCTGATGCTTACGTCTTGCCATGAGTAGATAAACTGAATAAGTTGTTCCACAGGGCTGTTGAGCTGTCCGATGATGTACTGTACCGCCAGCATCATACCGAGTGTCATATTTCCGTGTATTACGGCTGTGGCTGCAAGTACGGTAATGAGGATGTTCTTCACCTCATTGATGGTGATGCTTCCTGCCTGTTGCACTTGTTGCAGATTGAGCGATTGTAGATTGACCTTAAACAGGTCGGCTTGTACGTCCTCCCATTCCCAACGTTTGCGCTGCTCGCATCCTTGCAGCTTGATTTCCTGCATACCGCCTATGAGTTGGTAGGTAACGTTGCGGTTACGACCAGCCTGCTCGAAATACTTATAGTCCAGCTGTCTGCGCTTTTTGAGGAAGAGAATTATCCAGCCTGCGTAAAGCGATGTCCCCAGGAGGAAGACAAAAAAGATGCCGAGATTATAGACTGCAAGGACGACACCGAAGACAATGAATGTGAAGAAAGAGAAGAGCAGGCTCAGACTGCTTGAGGTAAGGAACTGCTCCACACGTCGATGATCTTCAATGCGTTGCAAAAGGTCGCCCATCAGCTTGGTATCGAAGAACTTCATCGGTAGTTTCATCAGCTTGATGAAGAAGTCTGATATGAGCGAGATGTTGATACGGGTGGAGATGTGCAGGAGTATCTTTGAGCGGATAAAGTCAATGGCGGTACGGCTGAAGAGGAGCATCATCTCAGCCAGCAGCACCAACCACACAAAGCCGACATCCTTTCCCTCCTATACCTGTATCTACAATAGCTTGGGTGAGGAACGGGAAGACAAGTTGCAGGAGTGAGCCGAGTAACAAACCGAGAATGAGTTGCGTAAAGAAACGCTTGTATTTCTTGAGATAGTTCCAGAGAAATTTCACTCGCCTTTGAGTCGGCACTGCTTTCGTATCGTTTTGAGCATAGAATTGTTCTGTTGGTTCGAGGAGAAGAGCAATACCTTTCTCCTCGCCATTGGTCTTGGTGCTTATCCAATGCTCGCAGAACTCCTCTCTGGTATAGGTTACATGTCCTTTGCCCGGATCTGCCACATATACTTCATATCGATTACCCTCTGCGTTTCTTTTATCTTATAAACAACCACAAAGTGGTTCTGGTTCCAATGAATGATGCAAGGTAAGGAACTTCTGACGTAAGCGTGTCAAAACTCAAACGACCTCCGATAGTTTTTAAAGCTTTCATCTCCTCTGCTGCTTTGCTGATACCAAGAAGAGACACTCCATCTTTGCCTAAGGAACAGATTTTCCGTAATTGCTCCTTATCAGCTTGTTGTCCATAATGTTTGGCTATCATTGCCAAACAGGAAGGACCGCAATCCATAGCATCTCGCTGTCGTTTTTATTGCAAAACTCATTATTAAAATCAAAAAAATTATTATTATTTCTCTCCTTTAATGACGGATGATTCACTGCTTGTGTTGCTGTTTATGCGTTTTGAAGCCTCCTTGTATTTTTACCATACGATAGGTTCAGCGTAAGGTTTAAACGTATAAGATTTCTTGTTTCATCAAGATATTCATAGCGTTTGTAAGGAGCCACGCTTGAATAGTTTTCTTGTGCGGAAATATGCTTTCAAAAGAAAAACAGATTCAGTACATCGGCAGAAAGGCTGAGTTTATTTGTCTGATAGCCAAACGACAACATGTGGCCGTCTTCATACCGATAAAGCGTTTCTCCCTCAAAAACCTGTCCTGTACATTCTTGCGAAACTGCCATCTCATAGTGAATTGTTTATAGTAAACAGAAACCTGACCTCATAGTAGGGTATTGTTTTGCGGTGAGTGTATTGATTGCCATTGCTTTTATAAAATTTCAAGCCGGTATAAACTTTGAACGACAGCAGATTGCCAAAAGGCTGCCCTCCATATTCAAATTCCGCATTATAGTTCTGAAAATTCTTGTGGTTTTCCATGGTTCTGACTACCTTTTCATTATCCAGATATGTGCATTCCATGATTGGCGACTTTGAATATGTTTCATTCAAGTAGAGACCAATGCTGTTTTTTTGTGAATTTATAATTGAATACCAACGCATTATAGAAATCAATCTGCGGCTTGAGATTAGGATTACCTCGCTGTATCTGTATAAAATCTATTTCCTGTGAATAGTCAGAAATAGCCGAAAGTGTAGGCATTATATTAGAGACCGACCCCTGATAACGAAGTTCGATTTTTGGAGAAACGGTATAACGGACGAATAGCATCGGACGAATCGTAAAGGTGCTTTGTTTCTGTTCTCCCACATGCATCCATCGCTGGTTCAGTCCAATGCCCACTCGGCAATAAAGTTCGCTCCATGCCTTTCCCCATTGTGCATAAGAATAAAGGTTGGCCTGGCGTTGGTCTGTGTGATGCTCCTGTGTCATATCGTTTAGGACTGAATTGTAGTCGCTTTTGGTAAACTGCTGGTTGAAGTTTGCTCCAATGGTCAAAGTTCCCCAATTCTGCCTGTTCTCGTATAATTGCGACAGCGCATAGCCTTTTTGAATCTCACGGACATTACTGCAGAATTGGTTGGATTCACTTTCGTTGTCTGCCTCCTTATACAGACGGTTGTATTTCCCTTTGTTGTATTGACCAGAGAGATTCATTACATATAGTTGATTTTCTCCTATGGGCAACTGTATATATAGTTGCGAATAAGGATTTGTGGCCGATGATTTCGCATTGTCGTATAAGTTGAGTGCTGTCCCTTTATAGTGCAAATCACTGTTCCACTCTTTATACGGTGCATTTTGGATGGCTGTCCCCAGTGAAAAGTTAATTATTTTCTTGTTCTCCTGATAGTTGTAATTGAAATGTACGTTGTGATTGTCGTATCTGTATCGTCCAGGATGCCCCAGTTCGGTTCTCGAAAAGTTCTCATTTTGCAGATTAAAGTCCTCTTCATATTCCCTGCTGAGGTGTTTCCAATTGCGGTATGCCATATTGTAGTCTAATGAAAACTGGCTGTTCCTGCGGTTGAATTTCAAGGAAATGTAGTCCTCTCCGAAACTCGTTAAAAGCCCCTGCCATAAAGAAAGGTAAACCCTTGCGCCAACTTTGTCGTTTTTGGTAATAAAATCCAAGACCACGTCTGCATTGCCATACCGTGCTTCCGGCGTGTCGTGGTATTCTACGCGCTGTATAATTTCTGGGGAAAGTGCAGCAATTTCAACGGCTGATACCTCCCTTCCGTTAAGCAATGTCTTAACGCTTCCGCCACCGTTCAGTGTCAGGCTTTTTGTTAGTGGGTCAACATTAATCCTCGACAGGTTCATCTTGTCAAGCATAACCATAGCGTCAGGACTGTTTCTTTGAAATTCATTGGGGAAAATTCTCTTGCTTCCATTTTGAAAACTTATGCTGCTTCCCACAACAGTAACTTCGTCCAACGTAGTAAGACTGTCTTTAAGGAACATTGTCCCAATGTTCAGATCCTTTGTTATGCGGTCTATCTTTATTGTGTCAGTAGTATATCCGACATGTGATGCAACCACATAATAAAAATTGTTTTTTGCGAGATTTGAGAATGAAAACATTCCTTTCTGTGTTTGTACGGCAGAGACAACCGTATGGCTTTTGGTGTACAGCTCTACATTGGATTTAAGGGTGTCACCATTCTCGATGAGGACTTTTCCAATAATAGAATACTGCGCATTTATTTTGCTAAATGTGCAAACCATGAACGCGAACAAAAATAGTCTTTGCATATAGATTATATTAAAATTTCAGATAGAAGGTGTTTTAATCCTCAGTTTATCCAAATGTAAACAAATACATTTTTCTATTACTCCGTTATCTTTGTAGAGTGAGCAAATGTCAAAATTCCCATTGTCAAACATATTCTTGATTCGATAAAAGGCGCATCCTCCCATGCAAATAGGTATAAATTCGCAATCCTTACATTTTTCATCTTCAAAACAATTGGCTGATAATACATATTTTCGTATTAAATCTTTGTTTTTGAAGTCTTGATCGTTAATATAACCAATTATTTTCTTGCTATCTCCAAGTTCATTCCAACATTTATATAACTCTCCTAAAGGACCAATTAAAAAGGAGTTTAGATGAGTTGCTGAACACCCCTTTACCTTGTAAAACAGGATAGAAATTGACGGCTTCTGTTAATCCATAAAACAAATCTCGAACGTCATCGTGTAATAAAGATTGACATCCCATACATTTGTTTACAGTGTCTTCTATTCGTAATATGCCTGGATATATTGTTATATTTGGATAAGAACTCCATTTTTTTCAAGCAACTCATTTCTGATATTCTCAAAATCTCCAACATTATCCTTGTCAAGATTAACGCGAACAGAAATTTGCGTACTAGGCATGCTTTTTCAAAAATACAGTCAATATTTCTAACTATTTTATCAAAAGTTCCCTAACCCACTTTTTAGTTTTCTCAAATTATCGTGACGTGGTTTATTGCCATCTAATGTGATTTGAATTGAGTTAAGTGGATATTTGGAAAAAGAGAAAGCATCTTTTCATTTATCAAATATCCGTTTGTAACAAAGGAAATGATGAGATATTTTAATATTTGGTATCTCGATACTAATTCTATTCAGAATTTTTTTCTATAATATCTATTGCCATTAACGGCTCTCCCCATACCATGTAATATATAGATATTCAAGATGTTTGTAACGTTTTATAAAAAGAATTATATTTTCAATTACGGCATCAGACATTCTTATGGGTCTTTTGTTCTCTCAAAACAATAAGGACAATTAAAGTTACAATCGCTTGTTGGTGCTATTGTTAAAAAGTAGTTTTTGATGGAGAAAACTTCCATAAAATAATCCATCTTTATTTTACGGTAATAATTGGTTTCTTCTTCAACAGTGGTAATGATATTGACTGTTTTTCAATTTTTGGAAAATCTTCTCTGGAATACGGCTTATTGAAGAAGGATTTTTACATTCGCAGACCGAGTCATAAATTTTACGACTCACTTTATGTAGAGAATTGTTGTTTGACAAATAAAAATAGGCTTTTTCATCTGATGATAAAAAGGAATGCAATACTTAGAAATAATAAAATCACTCATATTTAAGAATATATAAAAAGCCATATCAAATCAACAGGACTAAATCAACTAATTCGATATGGCTAATAAAGATTATCCAAATTGTAATTGTCTTATTGTTGAATGTGCACTATTACTATTTGCAGACCCTAAGTGCAATCAGAAGGAGCTGCAATCTTGTTACTGTTTCCTGATCCACAAGTACAATCGTTACTACCGTGTTCTGTTTGTTCCGTATTGCTATTTTCCTCGAGCCCACAATTGCAATCATTCATGTTGTTAGAAAAGACCTCCATGCAACATTCCCATTAAGTTAGAATCTAAATTTTCAATTCCATCAATAATGGTGATAAAATCATTTTTCTATCATAGATAGTAGTGTTTATATAATTCTACTCATGTCGCTTTTTCGAATCCACGTCCTTTATTTCATACAGTTTCCCGAGTTATTCGGTAGGAATTACTGCATTGCAGATAACTGCAACTTCAAGCTAATAGCTTGTGTTTTTTATTTTTTTCTAAATGCAAGTTATTCTTTAATTCTTATTCCGTTCTCTTTTGTTTTTTACAAACTCCTTGCAAGGGACTTCATAAATACAGAGGCTAACTATCATACAGATAGAAGCACTGTTCCATACGAGAACCTTCCACTTTCCGGTACAAGAAGAAGTATCTTGTTTCCACGTTTAATTTCTTTTGTCCTTATGAGTTCTTCCAATCCGACATAAATGGCAGCCGAACCGATGTTGCCTACAGAAGTAAGGTTTGTAAACCACTTCTCTTTTGTCAGAGCAATGTTACGAGCAGCAATTTCGTCATTTAATTTCTCATAGAAAAACATTGATGATACATGAGGTATGACATAATCTATCTCTTCTGCTTTTACATGATGTTTGGCAAGTACGGTTTCGATATGGTCAACCCAATACTTGATAATGTATTTCTTTAGCTGCCGAATGTCCTGTTTGCCCACAAGCACGGCACGCTCCTTAATCTCATCAGGAGAGAACTCCTTCCAGCTTTTGAGCCGTCCGTTTTCTTGCAACTCTGATGCCATAAACATACAGGTCGGTAGTTCGTTGGCATAGGAAGTCATATCAACCCATTCGATTTTGAGAGGACATATTCCTTCGGGATGATCTTGCACCAATACCGCTCCTGCACCATCAGAAAGCATAAATCGCATAAAATCCTTCTCAAAAGCCATATAAGGGTCTTTGTCAGGATTGTCATGTGTAGCTTCATACTCAGGGTCATAAAATTTGGATACCAATGCAGGTGAAGTTAATTCTGATGCCACGCATACAGCTTTTTTATGCAGTCCTGCAAGAATATTGCTATAGCATATTTTCAATGCCTGCAATGAGGTAAGGCATACACCTGCAGAGGAAAATATTTCCATAGGATAGTTGGCTAATTCTCCATGAACCATAGACGCATGGGAAGGAAGCAATTGATCGGGTGTGCTTGTCCCACAAGCCAAAAGGGTCAAGTCGTCAGGAATATTTCCATTTTCAAACAGCCCACATACGGCTTCTTTTGCCAATTCTGCATTCGAGTGTGTTAGGCTTTGATTTTTGTCCAACCCGTAATATCTCGTTTTGATGCCATTTTGTCTAAGGACAATGGAACGAACCCTTGACGGATTTCCACCAATTTTTCCGATATAGTCTTCATATCCTCATTGGCGATGGGAGAATTAGGAAGATATGCCGATACGCTATTGATATATGCTGCTTTTTCCATAGGAATATTATTTGGTTATTAAATAGTATATTGTGTATATTTGCTCTTTCAATTCGGAAATAGAAAGTTGGCTGCTCAATGCACTTCTGTATGACAATCCAAGATATATATTTCTAATGGAAGATATAATCTTTTCTGTTTCCACAGTTTGAGTAATCTCTCCTTTCTGTTTGGCAAAGCTCTATCACCTCTTTCCACTCAAGGCTCTTTCTTTTTCTCGTATTCTTGAAACTTCTCTTTCCAATCCGGATAGTTGTCTTTCAGATACAAGATAAATGACATGAAATTGGCAGGAGTGACTGTGCCTTTTGTCATTATAAAAAATGATTTCATACGGCGACCGATGTTTTCTACACGATTATCAATGAAGTCCTTTAATGGTGTAGAGCTTGTAAGTTCAAGAAAGTCTGTAGCATCATTTGTCAAGAATTCAAATACAAACCTATCAACGGCATGATTGAATATATCCTCCTTATTCTTGAAGTGATGAAACATATTGCCACGAGAAATGCCGGTAGCTTCCACTAAATCCGAAAATGATACTGCTGCATAACCTTTTTTCAGAAACAGCCTGAACGATTCATTAAGGATAATGTCCCTTTTGCTTATGCTTTCTTTATCTATTTGTTTTTCCATTATTTCATATCTACTAAATTCAATACAGAACGTTTGTTCTGTGTTTATAAAGTGCAATATTATGCAAATTATTTCAATCTGCCAAATTTTTTTCGGAGGATTTTTCTCCAAAAGTTTCATTTTTTCTTATTTTGCAATGCAAAAGAGTTGATTCTGAGTATTTTTTGCAGGCTTAATAATTAGGCTGAAAAATCCCGTCAAATTCCTCCCATTAGACTTTTGTATGTGATTATTTTTTTAGGTGTGTTTCCTATTTATTTCCGTAAAAGCACACTGTTTTTCATCAGAAAAAGCATTATCTTTGCACAATCAATTTAAGTGTTCTTTGAGGCATTGCAGAATAAAGAA